>ERZ1066120.424-NODE-424-length-40905-cov-7.873488_pt1 | contig 40905 bp, 48 predicted proteins | sample MGYA00382767_ERZ1066120 | MGnify/ENA primary metagenome ERZ1066120 (study PRJEB33369, sample SAMEA5778350) | biofilm metagenome | biome: Industrial cooling water; feature: Water cooling tower basin; material: Biofilm | place: United Arab Emirates | collected...
GGCGGACATCTCCACGATCGAGGGCGCGCTGGAGCAATACCGCCTGCAGCTAGATCGCTATCCGACGACCGCACAGGGCTTACAGGCGCTGCGGACGGCCCCATCGGGCGTCGACCCGGCCCGCTACCAACCCGGCGGCTACATCAAGAAGCTGGAGGACGACCCCTGGGGCAATCCGTACCTCTACGCCTCGCCCGGCCAGCATGGCGAGTTCGACCTCTGGTCGTTCGGTCGCGACGGGAAGGAAGGGGGGCAGGGCCCCGATGCAGACGTCACGTCCTGGGAGTGAGCGGGTATTCACCCGCTCGAGGCGTTCCGCCGAGCGCGGCTTCACGTTGGTCGAGCTGATGGTGACGATCACCGTCGTCGCGCTTCTCTCGGGCGCCCTGGTTTGGGCGGTGCCTGCGCCAGGCGCGAGGGTGCGCGACGACGCATTGCGCTTCGCCGCCCGGGTGCGCGCCGCGCGGGACCAGGCGATCGTCTCCGCCCAGCCGGTCAGCGTGTGGGTGACCGCCGGCGGCTACGGCTTCGACCAGCGGGCGTCGGGTCGGTGGGTGCCGATGTCCGAGAAGCCGCTCAGGGTCGAGCGCTGGGCGGAGGGCGCGCGCGCCGTGATCGATGCGCCGGACGGCCGCGCCCGCGTGACCTATGACCCGACCGGCCTGCCGGATCGAGGCGCCGACGTCCGGCTCGCCATGAACGGTCGGAATATGCTGATCCGGCTCGGCGCCGATGGGAGCATCCGCGCCGATGCGCAGTGAGGGCGGCTTTACCCTGTTGGAAATTCTCGTCGCGCTGGCGGTGTTCAGCCTGGCGGCGCTGGCGCTGATCCGGCTGGAGACCGCAAGCGTGCGCGGGGCGGCGGTGCTCGACCGGACGCTCATCGCCAACATGGTCGCGCGCAACATCGCGATCGAAGCGGTGACCGACGGCGCGCCGCCGACGCGCGGTAGTAGCGGCGGAGTGGAGGCGAACGGGGGCGAGAGCTGGCGCTGGACGCGCGTGGTGACGCCGACCGCCGACCCCCGCATCGTGCGTGTGGACGTCGCGGTGCAGGGGGCGAGTGGGCAGGTGCTGGGCCGCACCACCATGGTCCGCCCCGCGCCCGAGGAGCCGGCCGTCCAACGGCCGCCGACGCCATGACCAGCGATGAACGCGAGGGCGGCTTCACCCTGGTCGAGGTGATGGTCGCGCTGCTGGTGTTCGCGATCCTGGCCAGCGGTGGCGTCGCCCTGCTGGCGTTCAGCGCGCGCGCGCAGGCCGCGTCGGGGCGGGCGCTGGACGATGTGGGGGCGCTCAACCGCACGCTATCAATCTTGGCCGCCGACCTGGCGCAAGCGCAGCCGCGACCTGTGCGTGACGAGGCGGGGACGCCGCTACCGGCGTTCGTCGGCGAGGCGGACGGGAGCGCGCAGCCGATGTTGCGGCTGGTCCGGGGCGGCTGGACCAATCTCGACCGCCAGCCGCGGCCGGGCGCGCAGAAGGTCTCCTATCGCCTCGACGGCGGGGTGCTCCAGCGGCTCGGCTATCCGCAGCTCGACGGCGCCGCGCCGCTGTCGCCCGCGCCTCTGCTCGATCGGGTGCGCGGCGTCCGGCTGCGCTATCGACTCGCCGGCGCCTGGAGCGACCGGTGGGACGGGGCAGGCGGCGTGCCGCTGCCGCAGGCGCTGGAGCTCCGCATCGCGCGCGACGATGGCACGGAGTACCGCCAGCTGTTTCTGGTCGGCAGCGGTTTCGCGCCGAGGGCGACGGGCGATGACGCCGGCTGAGCGCGAGCGCGGCGCCGCGCTCCTCACCGTCCTGCTCCTCGTTGCGGTGATCTCGGTGATGGCGACCGCGGGGCTAGAGCGGCTGCGGCTGGCGACGCGGCTGGGCGGCAACGCGGTCCAGGTGGGGCAAGCGCGCGCCTATGCCCAAGCGGCCGAGGCGCTCGCGTTGTCGAGGGTGGATGCGCTGCTCGGGGTCAGCCCCGATCGCGTTTCGCTGGCCGGCGACTGGAGCGGCCGTCCGTTCGGTCTGCCGGTGCCCGACGGTATCGCCACCGCGCGCGTGACCGATGGCGGCAACTGTTTCAACCTGAACGGGCTGGTGACCCCGGTCGGCCCCGGCGTCTACGCCACCAATCCCGGCCAGCGGGTGCAGTTCACGCGCCTGCTGCGGCTGCTGGGCGTGCCGGGGCAGACGGCGGAGCAGGTCGCCGGCGGCGCGGCGGACTGGATCGACACCGATGCCGATCAGCAGCCCTCGGGCGCTGAGGATCCGATCTACCTCGCCCAGTCGGTCCCGTACCGCACAGCGGGCACGCTGATGACCGATCGCAGCGAGCTGCGCGCGGTCGCCGGGGTCACGCCGGAGCTGTATGCCCAGCTCCGTCCCTGGCTCTGCGCGCTGCCTCGGGCGGAGCCGGCCGAGATCAACGTCAACACCGTCACCCCGGAGCAGGCCGCGCTGCTCGCGATGCTCGGGCCGGAAACGCTATCGGTCGAGGCGACGCGCGCGGCGCTGCTCCGCCGCCCGCCCCAGGGCTGGGTGGACCCGTCGACCTTTTGGAGCGCGGCGGGTGCGATCGGGAGCGGGGCGGCGGTGCGTTCGCAATGGTTCGCGCTCCGGATCGACGTGACCGTCGGCCGCACGCAGATGAGCGAAACGGCGCTGATCGACGCGACGCGTCTTCCCGCGCGGCTCGTGGCGCGGCAATGGGGCGAGGACCTGTGACCACGCTCTTGTTCTTGCCCGGCCCCAACGGCCCCTATCGCTGGCTGCGTGTCGACGAGCGCCGGGTGCTGGCCGAAGGTGAGGGACTGCCGCCGCCCGACGACGAGCCGTTGGTCGCGGTCCCGCCGGCCGATGCGGTCACGCTGCACTGGGCCACGCTCCCCGATCGCAGCCTGGCCCAGGCGACGGCCGCCGCCCGCATCCTCGCGGCCGAGGCGAGCGCGACGCCCGCGACCGAGCTGCATGTCGCGGTGGGCGAGGGCGGCACGGGCGAGCGGCCGATCGCCGTAGTCGCGGCGGACGCGATGCGGCGCTGGCTGGCGGCGCTGGCGTCGGCCGGGATCGATCCCGACGCGGTCGCGCCTGCGCCGCTGCTGCTGCCCGCGCCCGAGCAGGGCTATGTGCGGGCCGAGCTGGCCGGCGGAGGCGTGGTCCGTGGCCCGACCAGCGGCTTCGCCGATGAGGCGCGACTGACGGAATTGGTGACGGGCGGCGAGGCTCCGCGCACGCTCGGCCGCGCCGATCTGGACGCGGCGCTGGTCGCGGCCGCCGCCGCGCCGCCGCTCGACCTGCGACAGGGACCGTTCGCGCGCCGGCGGCGGGTCGGGATCGACTGGGCGCTGATCCGGCGGCTCGCGTTGCTGGGCGCGGTGATCCTGCTGGTGACGCTCGGCATCAGCCTGATCCGGATCGCCAAATACAGTTTCGCGGCGGACGCGCTGGAGTTGCAGGCGGCGCAGTTGGCCGCGACGGGGCTGCCGCGGGGCGAGACGATCACAGATGCCGACCGCCAGCTCGCCGAGCGGCTGGGCACGGTCCGTGGGCCGGGGCTTGGCTTCACCGCGATGGCTGCGTCGGTCTTCGCCGCCGTGCGCCAGGTGCCGGGGACCGAGGTGAGCGGACTGGAGTTCACCTCCACCGGCGACCTCCGGCTGACGGTGGCGGCCGCGCGCGAGTCTCTCCCCACCGACCTCAAGCGCGCGATCGAGCGCGCCGGGTTCAACGTTACCGCGGGCGTGTTCACGGCCGCCAATGGCAGGGTCACGGGCGAGATGACGGTGAGGGCGCCGTGAGCGGATGGCGCGCCTGGTTCGACGGCCGCAGCCTGCGCGAGAAGCGGCTGATCCTGGTCATGCTCGCGCTGCTGGCGCTGACATTGGTCTGGCTCGTCGTGATCCGCCCGATCAGCGACGCGCTGGCGAGCGAGCGCGGCCGGCACGCCGACGCGGTGATCCGGCTGGGCGAGACTCGCGCCGCGGTGGCGGCGCTGCGCGGGCTGGAGCGCGACCGGCCCGCCCCGCTGACCGGCCGCTTCGCCGACGCGGTCAGGGCGCGGGCCGCGGACGCGGGCTTCGCGCTGGCTACGCTGGACGAGGATGGGTCGAACCGCGTCCGCGTCTCCATCGCCTCGGCGCGACCCGCCGTGCTCGTGCCGTGGCTGGCGCGGCTGGAAGCGGCGGGGATCCTGGTCGACGGCGCGACGCTGACCAACAATGGCGACCAGACTGTCGGTGTGCAGCTCGTGCTGAAGGGGCGTGGCGCATGATCCGGCTCGCGACGGGGCGGCGTGCGCTGTTCGGGGCCATGCTGGGGGTCGCGCTACTCGCGCTCGTGCCGCTGCGTGCGGTGCTCGGCTGGGTGGGGCTGGGCGATCTGGGCCTGACCGCGCGCGAGGCGACGGGCAGCCTCTGGGCCGGACGGCTGGTGGAAGCGCGCTTCGGCGCCGTCGCGCTCGGCGACCTCGACGCGCGCCTCGCTTTCTGGCCGTTGCTGCTCGGCCGGGCGCGGCTGGAGCTGGACGGTGAGGGCGAACGGCCGCTCTCGGGCGCGGTGACGGTCAGCCGTCACCAGATCGGGCTCGACGACGCGACGGCCAGCCTGGTCACGGGGCAGCTCTTCGCGCCGTTGCCGGTCACTGTGCTCGACCTCGAGGACGCGACGGTCCACTTCCGAGACGGCGTATGCGAGAAGGCGGAGGGTCGGGTGCGTGCGACGCTCGCCGGTGAGGCAGGCGGCGTTGCGCTGCCGCAGATGCTGAGCGGTCCCGCCCGGTGCGAGGCGGGCGCGCTGGTGCTGCCGCTTGCCAGCCAGGCCGGCACCGAACAGGCGACGCTTCGCATCCAGGGGGACGGCCGCTACCGGGCCGAGTTCGCGCTGCGCAGCCCCGATCCGGCCAGCGTCGCCCGGCTGCAGGCAGCAGGCTTCATCGGCGGCGCGAACGGCTATGCGCTGGGCGTGGAAGGTCGTTTCTGATGCGGGCGGCGAGCCAGCGAAGCAGGTTCGTCCGACGGCGTGGCGTCCAGAACCTTCCATGGCGCCGCGGCGAAGCCGCGTCGTCGGTCCTCGGTGGGCCGACGCCGGGCCGGGCTGGCCGGTCTTGCGCCCAGCTTTGTTGCACGCATGCCGGCTGCGCCTTGACGCGTTCACGGCCCGCCCTGTAGGGGCGCGGCTTCCTTGCGGCGATCGTAGCTCAGTTGGTTAGAGCATCGGTTTGTGGTACCGAGGGTCGCGGGTTCAAGTCCCGTCGATCGCCCCAGTTTTCCGCGACTTAGGACTGGCATGAACCTCTGGGGCTCTCCCGATTTCGACGCCCATGAGGGCGTGCACCTGTTCACCGACACCCATTCCGGCCTGCGCGCGATCATTGCGATCCATTCGACCGAGCTCGGGCCGGCGGCCGGCGGGGTGCGCTACTGGCGCTACGACGATCCGGCGCATGCGGTGACCGATGCGCTGCGCCTGTCGCGGGGCATGAGCTACAAGAACGCCATGGCAGGGCTGCCGATGGGCGGCGGCAAGGCGGTGGTGCTCGCCGACGGCGAGAAGTCGAACGCGCTGCTCGAGGCGTTCGGCCGTGCGGTCCAGTCGCTGAGCGGCAAGTATGTGACCGCAGAGGATGTCGGCATGTCCGACGCCGACATGGTCACCATCGCCAGCGCCTGTCAGTATGTGTCCGGCCTCCCGGTGGAGAAGGGCGAGGCGGGCGGCGATCCCGGCCCGTATACCGCGCTTGGCGTCTATCTGGGCGTAAAGGCGGCGGCCAAGCGGGCGCTGGGCACGGACGACATGAAGGGCGTTCGCGTGGCGGTTCAGGGCGTCGGCTCGGTTGGCGGCGGGCTCGCGCGGCGGCTGGCGGCCGACGGCGCGGTGTTGATGCTCGCCGACGTGAACGCCGAGCGCGCCGCGGCGCTGGCGGCGGAGCTGGGCGGCGAGACGGTGTCCACGGACGCGATCCTGTCGGTCGAGGCCGATATCGTCAGCCCCAACGCGCTCGGTGCTATCCTGACCGAGCGGTCCATCGCCGCGCTGAAGGCCAAGGCCGTGGCGGGCGGCGCGAACAACCAGCTCGCCACGCCGGAGGACGGCCGCCGGCTCTATGAGCGCGGCATCCTCTACGCTCCCGACTACGTGATCAATGCTGGCGGCATCATCAATGTCGGGCTGGAGTATCTGGGTCACGGCGACGAAGCCGAGGTGAAGGCGCGGATCGCCCGCATCCCGACGCGACTGGAGGAAATCTGGGCGGAGAGCGAGGTGGAAGGCCGGCCCTCGTCCGAGGTCGCCGACGCCGTCGCGCAGCGGCTCATCGGCCGCTGATTGCCGCTCAGCCGCGCGTCACGGGCCTGCGTGATCCGCGGCCCGGGAGGGCCATGACGGGGGCATGATGGGCTTCCTCGCACTCCTCGGCCTGATCGCGGCGGCCATGGGGGCGATGGCGCTGCTCGGCCTGCGCCGGCCGCTTTGGTCACTGGGCGGCGCGGCGCTCATGCTGGGCGCGACCGGCTATGCCCTGCAGGGCCGCCCGTTTCTGCCGTCGCAATCTCCGCAGCCTCGCCAGAAGGTCAACGCCGTCGACCCGGGCCTGATCGCGCTGCGCGAACGGATGCTGGGCCGGTTGACCGGCGATTGGAGCTATCTCGTCGCCGCCGACGCGATGCGGCGCGCCGGCGAAGAGAGACTGGCCGTGCAGGCCATCCTGGGCGGCATCCGGCGCGTGCCGAACAGCCTGATGCTGTGGGTGGGCCTTGGCGAGGCGCTGGCCGAGCATGACGGCGGCCGGGTCTCGCCATCCGCGTTGTTTGCCTTCCAACAGGCAGCCCGCATTTCGCCGAGCCACCCGGCGCCGCCCTTCTTCCTCGGCCAGGCCTATGTTCGGAGCGGCGACTTCGCCGCCGCGCGGCCGCTCTGGGGGCGCGCTCTGGCGCTCAGCCCGGCCGGCGCGAGCTATCGGCAGGATATCGCGATCCGGCTGGCGCTACTCGACCGGCTCCTGGCGGAGACGCAGGGCGCACCCTAGCGGATCGCGCCCCTCCGGGTCCGTCGCCCGATGGGTCGTCACCAACGTCCGGTTAAGCAGGGTCGGCAGCCGTCTCTTCAGACTTCGCTCCGATAGCGGCAGCACTGAAGAGGGGATCACCATGGACTGGTTCGAATTCGACATCGAAGGCAGCGCCGGCTTGAATGTCCGCGTCGAGGCGGAAGGCGGGGCGCTCAGGTTCATCCTCACCAACGAGGGCGATCAGGCGGCCGATCTGCGCGGCTTCTTCTTCGATGTCAGCAACAGCAATGTGATCTCGTCGCTCGTCGCGACCGGCGCGGGCATCACCGCCCAGGCAAGCGGGGACGAGCGGGTGGTGAACCTCGGCGGGGGTGTCAACATGGCCGGTGCGGGCGCGGGCGCCTACGACTTCGGCGTGGCGTTCGGGACGGCTGGCATCGGCAAGGACGACATCCGCACGGCGGAGTTCACCCTGACCTCGGCCGGCCACCAGCTCACCCTGGCGGACGTGCTCGGCATGAACTTCGGCGTTCGGTTCACCAGCGTGGGCGAGGAAGGCGGCACGCGCGACGGCTCGCTGAAGCTGGTCGCGGTCGGCAGCGGCGAGGTGCATTACGGCGGCACCGGGCCGATCGACCTCCCGCCCCTGACCTGATCGGAAGGGTGCGAGCGCGGCGACGCTGACGCCGCGCTCGCCGCTTCCACGACCTCCGTCGGCTCGCGTGGGGACTCCCGACCCATGGCGCTAAAGCATCCTTAACGCCGGCGCATCTAGGTCGCTGACCGCGGGCGGCGCGGGACCGACCACAGCCCCTGGCTGGTGGGGAGGCGCGCCTACGCCCGTGTCGACGGGGAGGTCGCGTTTGAGCAAGGTCGGGAGCCCGCTGCGTGCCGCGTTGGGGCAGTACCGAATCGCGCTAGGCACGACCTTGCTGCTGTCGGCAGTGCTCAACGTGCTGCTGCTCGGCGGCTCGCTCTACATGATGCTCGTCTACGACTCGGTCCTGCCAAGTCGCAGCGTCCCGACGCTGGTCGGCCTCCTGTGCCTGGTCACGATCGTCTACGGATTCCAGGCGCTCTTCGACGCGATGCGGACCCGGATCCTGCACGCCGTGGCCGCGGGTCTGGACCGCGAACTCTCGCCGCGCATTGGACAGGCGATCGTCGATGCCAGGATGCAGGGGGCGAAGCTGCCCGGCGATGGCCTGGCGCTGTTTCGAGACTTCGACCAGGTTCGCCTCTTCGTGGGCGGCCAGGGTCCAGGGGCGTTGATGGATCTGCCCTGGATCGCTTTCTTCCTCGCCGTCTTGACGATGTTGCACCCGTGGCTGGGATTGGCCGCGCTGGTCGGCGTGGTTGTGCTGGTCGGACTGACGCTGCTGACCGACAGGCGGACGAAACACTTCACCGAGCGGACGAACGAGGTTGCGGCGCTGCGCGACGGGATGTCCGACATCGCCTTGCGTCATGCCGAGTTGCTGCGCGCGCTGGGCATGCGGGGCAGGATCCGCTCTCGCCTGGAGGCCCTGAACGGGGCCTATCGCGACGCTCAGGCTGAACTTGCCGCCACAGCCGCATGGCTGGGCGGATCGAGCAAAGTCGCGCGCATGTTCCTGCAGTCGCTGATCCTGGCCATCGGGGCATGGCTGGTCATCGATGACAAGGCGAGTGGAGGCGTGATCTTCGCCTCGTCTGTTCTGTCCGGGCGCGCCCTGGCACCGGTCGACGCGGTCATCGCGAACTGGCGGGGGTTCACAGCCGCGAAAGCCGGCTGGCGTCAGATCGATGCGCTGCTTCTTCGCTTCCCGCCCGTTCCCGCAGTGGCGACAACTCTCCCGCCGCCCCGCCGCGAACTTCAGGTCGAGGACCTGGTGGTAGCGCCGCCCGGGACGCACAGGCTGACCGTCAACAGCGTGAGCTTCCGGCTCTTCGCCGGCGATTCGCTGGGCGTGATCGGCCCGAGCGCTGCCGGTAAAACGACGCTGGGCCGCGCACTCCTCGGCCTGTGGCCGCCGCTCCGCGGCTCGGTGCGGCTGGACAAGGCCGCGCTCGACCAATGGTCTCCCGACGCGCTCGGCCAGCATCTTGGCTATCTGCCCCAATCGGTGGAGCTGCTGGAGGGCACGGTCGCCGAAAATATCGCCCGCTTCGAACCGGACGCCGACCCCGATGCCGTGATCGCCGCGGCGGTGGCGGCCGGCGTTCACGATCTCGTCGTGCAGCTACCGCATGGATACGAGACCAGGCTCGGTTCGAACGGGGCGGAGCTGTCCGCCGGTCAACGCCAGCGCATCGGCTTGGCGCGTGCATTGTACAAAGATCCCTTTCTCGTGCTGCTAGACGAACCGAATTCCAATCTGGACGCGGATGGGGAAGTCGCCTTGAACGCCGCGGTCGCGGGAATACGCGCGCGGGGCGGCATCGTGATCCTGATCGCCCATCGACCATCGGCGCTTGTGCAGGCCACCCACGTCCTGATGTTGCGCAACGGCCGCGCGGAAGCCTTCGGTCCAAAAGACGACGTCCTGGCGCGGTTCGTTCGGACGGCGGCGCCGCGTGCCGTTCAGAGCGCGAATGATCCGGACGCGGAGGACTCCGTCGTTCGACCCACGCAAGGGCTGGAAATCCGGTGACCCCTTCAGCGCTGATGACGCCTACTGCCACCGCGTCGGAAATATCTGGTGGCGTCGCTGACCCGATGCTGACGTCGACGCTGCGACATGCATGGATCGCTGTGGCGGTGTTGGTCGTCGGAGTTGCGGGTTCGGCGGCTTTGGTCCCGATCGGCGGCGCGGTGATCGCTCCCGGCACGGTCGCCGCCGAGTCGCACAACAAAAGGATCGCCCATCCCAGCGGGGGCGCGGTCGCCGAAATCTATGTCCGGAACGGGGACAAGGTTGCGGTCGGTGCGCCCCTGATCCGCCTGGACGCTACGGTCGCGACCGCCGAGGCCGCGCTGGCGGCCTCGACCCACGACCAGTTGATGGCGCAGAAGGCTCGGCTGGAAGCCGAGCGGAGCGGGGCGCCTGCTCTGGCCTTTCCGGACGAGCTCTCGGGCCGAACGGACGAGGGGGCTGCCGCGATCATGGGAAACGAGCGCAAGCTGTTCGCGATGCGGCTTGCAGAGGAACAAGGATCGCTCGCGCAATTTGCCGCGCGGATCGGCCAATTGGAGCAACAGATCGCCGGCTATCGGGCGCAGATCGCAGCGAGCAGGCGACAGATGGCGCTGATTGCGCCGGAGCGCGCCGGCATCGCATCCCTCTACGAACGCGGGTACGTCACACTCGCGCGCAGGAATGAGCTGGAGCGACGAACGCTGGACTATCAGGGCGGCGTGGCGTCGCTGCAAACGATGATTGCCCAGGCGCAGGAGAAGATCATCGAGACGCGCGAGCAGATGCGGCAGTTGCGGCGGGCGCGGCAAGCGGAAGCGGCCACGCAACTCGCCTCTGTCGAGAGCGCGTTGGCCCAGCAACGGGCGCGAAGCGTCGCAACGGACCACGTCAAGCAGGACGCGGTGATCAAGGCGCCTTACGCCGGTGTGGTCGAGAAGCTCAGCGTCGCGTCGATCGGAGATGTCGTACGGGCCGCCGAGCCAATCCTGGAGCTGGTGCCCACCCATGGGCGGTTTGTGATCGACGCGGTGGTCGGCGTTGGGGATGTCGACCGGGTGACTACCGGACAATCAGCGCGGGTTCGGTTCCCCGCGCTCAACGGCGCGACCACCCCGGACGTGGACGGCCGGGTGCTGTCCGTCGCGTCGGATCGTAGCGTCGATCCGCGCACCGGCGCTGCGTTCTTCGCGGTCCGGGTCTCATTCGACGGCCCGGCCCTGCGTCAAAGCGTCGCGCTGAAATCCGGGATGCCCGCCGAAGTCTTCATCCAGACAGGCAGTCGCTCGATGACGAGCTACATCATCAAGCCGCTACGCGAGCAACTGCAACGAGCCTTTCGGGACGACAATCGGTAAAGAGGCGGGGCGGGAGCGAGCGGCGATCGACGCCGCTCGCATCCGCCGCCTTCAATGCGCGCCGCGCCCCGTCTTCTCCTGCAGCTCGTCGATCTTGAGCGACGCATCCGCCTTGGTCAGGCTGTCGTCGAACTCCTCATGCGCTTCCTCGGACAGCGTCTTCAGATAGCTCGCCTGAGCGCCGGTCATAGGCTCGTCGCCCGTGGTCCAGTCGTGCGGGTCCTTCACCGCGTTCGACGTCGGATGGGTCTTGGGGTTCTCGGTCGTGTGGTCCTGTTCGGCCTTGGCCATGATCGTCTCCTTGCACGGCCTAGAACCCCTATGTTCCTTATCCGTTCCACGCCTGGTAATCGAGACCGAGATCGTCGGCGACGGCCTTGTAGGCGATCTTGCCGCCGAACACGTTCAGCCCAGCCGCCAAGTGAGAGTCCGCCCGCATCGCCCCCTCGGCGCCCATGTTCGCCAGCTTGAGCGCGAAGGGCAGGGTCGCGTTGTTGAGCGCAAAGGCACTGGTGCGGGCGACCGCGCCGGGCATGTTGGCGACGCAGTAGTGAATCACGCCGTCGACCTCGAAGACAGGGTCTTGGTGGGTGGTGGCGTGGCTCGTCTCGAAGCAGCCGCCCTGGTCGATCGCGATGTCGACCATCACCGCGCCGCGCTTCATCGTCCTGACCATGTCGCGGGTCACGAGCTTGGGCGCCGCCGCGCCCGGCACCAGCACCGCGCCGATGACAAGGTGCGCGTTCTTCACCGCCGCCGCGATCGCCGCGCGCGAGGCATAGGCGGTCTTGATCTGGCTGGAGAAGAACATGTCGAGCTCGGCCAGCCGCGCCATGTTGATGTCGTAGATGGTGACGTCCGCACGCATGCCGACGGCCATCTGCGCCGCGTTCACACCCGAGATGCCGCCGCCCAGGATCGCGACCTTGGCCGGCGCCACGCCCGGCACGCCGCCGAGCAGAATGCCGCGGCCGCCCTGCTCCTTCTCCAGATAGTGCGCGCCGACCTGGACCGACATGCGCCCCGCGACCTCGCTCATGGGCTTCAAGAGCGGCAGACCGCCCAGCCGGTCCGTGACGGTCTCGTAGGCGATGCAGGTCGCCCCCGACTTCATCAGACCCTCGGCCTGCGGCTTGTCGGCGGCGAGGTGGAGGTAGGTGAAGAGCAGGTGCCGCGGCTCCAGCAGCGCGATCTCGCCCGGCTGCGGCTCCTTGACCTTCACGATCATGTCCGCGCCCGCGAACACGGCGCGGGCGTCGGGAAGGATGGTCGCGCCGACCGCGCGGTAATCGTCGTCGGAGAAGTCGATCCCCGACCCCGCCTGGGTCTCGACCACCACCTCATGCCCGGCCGATACCAGCTCGGCGACCGACGGCGGGGTCAGCCCGACGCGATACTCGTGGTTCTTGATTTCCTTGGGTACGCCGACGCGCATGAAGAGCTCCTGATGGGGTTCGGGCGCGCTTATTGCCGCTCCCGAGCGAGGATGCTAGGGGCCGCGGCGCCCGCAACCGCGGGGGCATTGAAGCGTTCTCCCGCCCTTGGGCCAGGTCCGACATAGATGAGCAACACGCCTGCGGACACCGCCGCTACGTTGGACGGCGGAACAGCTTTCGATCACGGCCATGCTCAGTCCGGTCTGGCGAAGCTGGCGATGGGCGCAGTCGGCATCGTCTATGGCGATATCGGCACCAGCCCGATCTACGCCTTTCGGGAAACGTTCGCGGGCCACCATCCGCTCGCGCCCGATCCCCTCCACATCTACGGCGTCCTCAGCCTCATCTTCTGGTCGATGATGCTGGTGGTGACGGTCAAATACGTCTCCGTCATCACCCGCGCCGACAACAAGGGAGAGGGGGGCAGCCTGGCGCTGCTGGCGCTGATCAACCGCAGCACGGCCAACAAGCGGCGCTGGACCAAAGGCATCGTACTGCTCGGCGTGTTCGCAACCGCGCTCTTCTACGGCGATAGCATGATCACGCCGGCGGTGTCGGTCCTGTCGGCGGTGGAGGGGCTCACCACGGTCAATGCGGGCATGCAGCCGTTCGTGCTGCCGATCGCGGTCGGCATCCTGGTCGCGCTGTTCGCGATCCAGAGCCGAGGGACGGCCAAGGTCGGCGCGCTGTTCGGGCCGATCATGGCGGTCTACTTCATCACGCTGGCCGTGCTGGGCGTCGTCTACATCGTGGACTGGCCCGGGATCATCCTGCAGACGCTCAATCCCTACAACGCCTTCCTGTTCTTCGCCGACAACCCCTGGGCGGGGTTCCTGGCGCTGGGCTCCGTCGTGCTCGCCGTGACCGGGGCGGAGGCGCTCTACGCCGATATGGGCCATTTCGGCCGCCGTCCGATCGGCGTGGCCTGGATCGTGTTCGTGATGCCGGCGCTGATGCTCAACTATATGGGACAGGGCGCGATGCTGCTGTCCCAGCCGCTCGCCGAGGCGATGGAGACGGTCAAGAACCCGTTCTTCTTCCTGGCGCCCGAGGCGTTCCGGCTTCCGCTCGTGATCCTGGCGACGTTTGCGACGGTGATCGCCAGTCAGGCGGTCATCTCCGGCGCGTTCTCGGTCACCCAACAGGCGGTGCAGCTCGGCTTCATCCCGCGGGTGCGGATCGCGCACACCAGCGCGGCGGCGGCGGGGCAGATCTACATCCCGGTGGTGAACTGGGCGCTGCTGATCGCGGTGCTGGTGCTGGTGCTGACCTTCCAGTCCTCGTCGAACCTGACCGCCGCCTACGGCATCGCGGTCACGGGTGCGATGTTCATCGACAACATCCTGATCGCGGTCGTCCTGTTCAGCCTGTGGCGGTGGAACAGGATCGCGGCGACGCTGCTGCTCGCGATCTTCTTCGCGGTCGACCTCGCCTATTTCAGCGCCAACCTGACCAAGATCCCGGCGGGGGGCTGGGTGCCGCTGGTGATCGGCCTGATCGTGTTCACGCTGCTGACGACCTGGGCGAAGGGGCGGCAGCTGATGCTCGCGCGGATGCATGAGTCGGCGATGCCGGTGAAGGTGTTCATCGACTCGGCCGCCAGCTCGGCGACGCGGGTCGGCGGCACCGCGGTGTTCATGACGTCGACCCCCGACGGCGTGCCCCATGCCTTGCTGCACAACCTGAAGCACAACCGCGTGCTGCACGATCGGATCATCCTCCTGACCGTCAAGGTGATGGACGTGCCGGTCATCTCCGAGGATCAGCGCTTCCATCACGAGGATCTCGGCCAAGGCTTCCACCGCCTGGTGCTGCGGTACGGGTTCATGGAGGATCCGGACGTCCCGGCCTGCCTGAAGCAGTTCAACCAGTGCGGCCCGGCCTTCCGCATGGTGGACACCAGCTTCTTCCTGTCGCGGCAGACCCTGCTCGCCTCGGAGCGGCCGGGCATGGCGCTGTGGCGGGAGAAGCTGTTCGCCTGGATGCTGCGCAACGCGGAGAGCGCGATGGAATTCTTCCGCCTGCCGACCAACCGGGTGGTCGAGCTGGGCTCGCAGGTCGAGATCTGACCGAACTCGCCCCGATCATCGTCACCGCCCTGTTCGGGCGGGCGGATCAGGCCTGGTTCGACGGCCTGCGCCGGAAGTACTTTCCGCCCGAGCGCAACCAGCTCGACGCGCACCTCACCCTCTTTCACCACCTGCCGCCGTCCATCGCGGCTGAGCTGAAGGATCGCCTGAACGCCGAGACGCGAGGCGTGCCCGCGCCGCGCGCGCGGGCGGCGGGGCTGATGTCGCTCGGGCGCGGCGTCGCGTTCCGGATCGACGCACCCGAGCTCGCCGCGATCCGGGGGAGGCTGGTCGACGCCTTTGCCGGGCTGCTCGCGCCGCAGGATGCAGGCGGATGGCGGCCGCATGTGACGATCCAGAACAAGGTCACGCCGGCCGCGGCCAAGCTGTTGCTCGCCGAGCTGCAGCGCGGCTTCCAGCCCCGCGCGGTGGAGATCGCGGGCCTGGCCGCCTGGTGGTATCGCGGCGGCCCATGGGAGCCGCTCAGCCGCCATATGTTCGCTTGACCGCCCGCGCGGCGCGATCCTATAGGCGCGCCTCTTCCAACCGGTCGGGCGGGGTAGCTCAGCTGGTTAGAGCAGGGGAATCATAATCCCAAGGTCGGGGGTTCAAGTCCCTCCCTCGCTACCGGTTGGAAGCTCTCACCCTACGGCACTCTTCGCGCCGTCGTGATGACGATCGGCTGCGCGATCTGCTCGCCCGCGAAATGGCCGCCGGCGTCGACCGGCGCGTCCTGGATGCGGTGCACCACCTCCATGCCCTCGACCACGCGGCCGAAGGCGGCATAGCCAAGATTGTCGCCGGGCTTGCTGGGATCGGCGTCGAGCGAAGGGCGCTGGTCGCCGACGCTGATCGTGAAGTCGCCCGCCCCCGTGCCGGGCGCGAGCCGGGCGAGCGAGATCGCGCCGTCGACATGGTGGACCCCCGTTTGGGTGGTCGGCTCGTGCTTGATCGGGGGTAGCACGCGCTTGGGCGCGTTCTGGACGCCGAACTGGACGAAGCCGAACTTTGGCTGCACCCGAACGGTGCGATAGAAGGTCACGCCATCGAGGCGCCGCTGATCGACATAGCGCAGGAAGTTGGCGGTCGTGATCGGCGCCCGCTCCTTCTCCAGCTCCAGCACGATCCGGCCCATGCTGGTCGCCAGCGCGACGCGGACGGTGGCCGGCGCGGCGGGTGCGGGCGTCGGGGCCGGGGTCGGCGCGGCGACCTGAGCGGTGATGATCGGGGCGGCGAGAAGGCAGGCGAGGGCGCGAATCATCGCTACAGCCTAGCGGACCGCGTGCGGTGGAAAAGCCGGGTCGGGTCGCCTAAGTCGACCACATGGCCACGCACTCCACCCGCATGCTGATTCTGGGCTCCGGCCCCGCCGGTCTCTCCGCCGCCATCTATGGCGCGCGCGCGGGCATGAAGCCGATCGTCGTCCAGGGCATCCAGCCCGGCGGGCAGCTCACGACGACTACCGACGTCGAGAACTATCCCGGCTTCGCCGACGTCATCCAGGGTCCCTGGCTGATGGAGCAGATGCAGAAACAGGCTGAGCATGTCGGGACCACGATGATGTGGGACACGATCGTCGAGGTGGACCTGTCGCGGCGGCCGTTCCGGCTGGTCGGGGACGGCGGCGACACGTATCTGGGCGACGTGCTGGTCATCGCCACGGGCGCGCAGGCCAAGTGGCTGGGGCTGGCGAGCGAGGAGGCGATGAAGGGCAAGGGCGCGAGCGCCTGCGCGACCTGCGACGGCTTCTTCTATCGCGGAAAGCGGGTCGCGGTGATCGGCGGCGGCAACACCGCGGTCGAGGAAGCGCTGTACCTCACCAATCATTCCGATGACGTGACGCTTATCCATCGGCGTGACAGCTTGCGGGCGGAACGCATTCTGCAGGAACGGCTTTTCGCGCATCCGAACATCAAGGTGCTGTGGAACAAGGAGGTCCGCGAGTTCGTCGACGGGGGCGGCTCGGCGGGGCTGGTCGCGCTGGACCTGGAGGACACGCAGACCGGCGCGCACTCGCGTATCGACGTTGAGGGCGCGTTCGTGGCGATCGGCCATCACCCGGCGACCGAGCTGTTCCGCGGGCATCTCGCGCTCGACCCCGACGGCTATATCGCGGTCGAGACGGGCTCGACCCGGACCAGCGTACCGGGCGTGTTCGCGTGCGGCGACGTGGCGGACAAGGTGTATCGCCAGGCGGTGACCGCGGCGGGGACCGGCTGCATGGCCGCGCTTGACGCCGAACGCTTCCTGCAGGCGACCGAGTTCGCGGAACTGGCGCAGGCGGCGGAGTAGCGGCTCAGGTCCAATAGAGGATGCGCGCCGGCGGCAGGGCGGCGGCGATCTCGCGTTCGAAGAAGCCTCGCAGCGCCTGCATCGTCTCGGGCGGGTAGACATGTTTGGTGGAGCCGAACTTGGTACGCTTCTCGGCGCGCTGGGTCGGGTCCATCTCCAGCGCGGATCCGGGGTACCAGCTGTCGAGCACCGCCTTCGACCCCGGCGTGAAGCGGTGGGTGATCAGCTCCACCGTCAGGTCCAGGTCCGCGATATCGGCCAGCGCCGCCGCCGCGTCCGCGATCAGGGCGCCATAGGCCTCCTCCCAACCTTCGGCGGCGATGATCGGCGCTACGGTCAGCCCGACCCTGTACCCCGCCAGCGCCATGCGGCGGAGCGCCTGGAGCCGCGCGGCCACGGGGCTCGTGCCTCCCTCGAACCGGGCGAAGCGGGGCGGGTTGACCGAGGCGCGCATTCGCGTTCGGCCATGGTGGGGGAGGGCGAGCAGCGGCCCGACCTCGGCGAACTTGGTGGTGAAGCGCAGCTGCGCGTCGGCGTCCCACGCGCCCATGTACCGGATCACCTCCGACAACGAGCCGGTCAGGTGCTCCAGCGCGAGCGGGTCGGTGTAGCAGGACGCTTCATAGGTCGTGCCCTCATGCGCGCGGGCGCGCGACCGCGAGGTGACGCGGCCCTGACCGAGATGCTTGGGCAGCTCGGCGAGGATCTCGGGCAGGTTGGCGTAGACGCGCGTGATCGGCGGGCCGGACAGCGAGCCGGCGAGATAGCAGTAGCTGCAATGGGCGGGACATCCCTCCGCCAGGTCGACGCGCCAGTCGGCCGATGGCGCGATCGGCTGGAGCCTGCGCTTGGACGGCGGCGCGACCACGAGCGCGAGGGTGCGCTTCGCCTCGGCATAGCTGCGGCGCGGGTCATGGGGGAGGCCCAGCGTGACGCGGTCGCCGGGCAGCTCGACGACCTCGACGCCCAGCGCCGCCGCGCGTTCCGCGACCGCCCGGCCGTGTGCCCAGCCTAGCGCCGAGCGCGTCGCGATCAGCCGCCGGGGCAGCCAGGCGCGCGACTTGGGTTCAGCTGCGGGGGCGAGAGCGGCCACGGCTGCTCAACGCCTCAGCCGCCGAACGGTCCGCTGGCGCTCAGCGGCTGCGAGGCTGCTCGGTAAGGCGAGTTATCAGCGCCGCGCTGCGCAGCGCCTGGCGCGGGATGCTGGTCAGGTCGATCCACTCGCCCTCGGCATGCGCGCCGCCGCCTGCCACGCCGAGCCCGCCCAGCGTGGGCACGTCGGCCGCCACGAAGCCCGAATCGGCCGCGCCGCGCTTGGCCGGATCGAGCTCGGGCATTTCCTCCAGGCCCAGCTCGCGGTTGAGCTCGTTGAGCGTCGCGAGCAGCGCGCGGTTGCCGGCGCTGGGCGCCATCGCCGGGGTGGTGTCGTAGAACTTTAGGTTCGCGTCGGTGCCCGGCAGATGATCGGCCACGATCCGCGCCATGCCGTCGCGCAGCCGCTGGTCCTGCTCGGGGGTGAGAGTGCGCAGGTCGCCGCGCGCGACCACGGTGGAGGCGACGATGTTGGTCTTGCCCGTCGCCGTGACATTGGAGCCGCCGGCATCGATCGTGGCGGGCGTGCCGCCGGCGATCAGGCCGACGTTGAAGGTCGCGTTCGGCTCCATCAGCGTGCGGCGGAACGTGTCGATGATCCGCGCGGCCTCGTAGATCGCGCCATAGCCTAGGCTCGGGCCGAACACGCCGGAGGAGTGGCCCGTCCGCGCGGTCACGTTCAGCTCCCAGGCGCTGCCCGACCTGCGCGCCACCGTGCCGTGGTCGCGCCCGTTCTCGCGCGCGAGGTTCTCATATTCCAGCGCCGCGTCCGCCGCCTTGCCCGCCGCGATCAGGTCGGCGCGAGCCGCGCTGGTGGGCTGGCCGGGCCGCTCCTCGTCCCCGGTCAGCACCACCGTGATGTTCGCCCGGTCGAGCGTGCCCGCCGCCTTCATGGCGCGCAGCGCGGCGACGATGACGACCAGCCCGCCCTTATCGTCGCCGACGCCCGGGCCGATCGCGCGGTCGCCACGGCGTTCGAAGCGCTGGAAGGGCGAGTTCGGCTCGAACACCGTGTCGAGGTGACCGATCAGCAGCACCCGCTTGCCGCGCCCCTTCCCGGTGCGCGTCGCGATCAGGTGCCCCGACCGCCCGGTCCGGGCCATGTCGACCCAGCGGACGCTGAAGCCGAGCGGCTCCAGCTCCCCCCGTATCATCTCGCCCACCGCCCTGACGCCGGGCAGGTTGAACGTGCCGGAGTTCTGGTTGACCAGCCGCTCCAGCAGAGCGACGTGACGGCCTGCATCGGCCGCGATGGCGGCGCGCATGCGAGCCTGGGCCGGGCTGTCGGCGGCGGCGACCGGGGCCGCGACGAGCAGAGCCAGCGCGGCGAAGCTCCTCAACATCGCGACCTGTCTCCCCCCATCCGCAATCAGCCCCGCCACCTTAGGCGAGGTCGGCGGTCACCCGCTATAGTACATGTCGTACTCGACGGGACTGGGCGTCATCTCCCAGCGCGCCACTTCCTCGTACTTCAGCTCGATATAGGCCTCGATCTGATCCTTGGAGAAGACGTCGCCGCGCAGCAGGAAGTCCATGTCGGCGGTGAGCGACTCGAGTGCCTCGCGCAGAGACGCGCAGACCGTGGGCACGTCGGCGAGCTCCGCGGGCGGAAGATCGTACAGGTTCTTGTCCATCGCCTCGCCCGGGTGCAGCCGGTTCTGGATGCCGTCCAAGCCCGCCATCAGCAGCGCGGCATAGGCGAGATAGGGGTTCGCGAGCGCGTCGGGGAAGCGCACCTCGACGCGCTTCGACTTGGCGCCCGTCCCGTACGGGATGCGGCAGGAGGCGGAGCGGTTGCGGCTGGAATAGGCCAGCAGCACCGGCGCCTCGTAGCCCGGCACCAGCCGCTTGTAGCTGTTGGTCGACGGATTGGTGAACGCGTTCAGCGCCTTGGCGTGCTTGATGATCCCGCCGATGAAGTAGAGGCAGGTGTCCGACAGGCCGGCATAGCCGTTGCCCGCGAACAGCGGCTCCTTGCCCCGCCAGATCGAGAAGTGGGTGTGCATGCCCGAGCCGTTATCCTCCTTGATCGGCTTGGGCATGAAGGTCGCGGTCTTGCCGTACGCGTGCGCGACCTGGTGCACGACATATTTGTAGATCTGCATCCGGTCGGCGGTGGTGGTCAGTGTGCCGAAGGTCAGGCCCAGCTCGTGCTGCGCGGCCGCGACCTCGTGGTGGTGCTTGTCGCAGGGCAGGCCCATCTCGATCATCGTCGAGACCATCTCGCCGCGGATGTCGACGGCGGAGTCGACCGGGGCGACGGGAAAATAGCCGCCCTTGGCGCGCGGTCGGTGGGCGAGGTTGCCGCCCTCATACTCCCGGCCCGAATTGCCCGGCAGCTCGATGTCGTCGATCTTGTAGTAGCTGGTCGAGTAGCTGTTCTCGAACCGCACGTCGTCGAACATGAAGAACTCGGCCTCGGGGCCGACATAGACGGTGTCGCCGATGCCCGTCTGGGCGAGGTAGGCCTCCGCGCGCTTGGCGGTCGAGCGCGGGTCGCGCGAGTAGAGCTCGCCGGTGGACGGCTCGACCACGTCGCAGAAGACGATGAGCATCGGCGTCGCCGAGAACGGGTCGACATAGACCGCGTCGAGATCTGGCTTCAGGATCATGTCCGACTCGTTGATCGCCTTCCACCCGGCGATGGACGAGCCGTCGAACATCAGCCCGTCGGTCCACTCGTCCTCGCCCATCACGGACGCGACCATGGTCAAATGCTGCCACTTGCCCTTGGGATCGGTGAAGCGGAGGTCCACCCACTCGATCTCCTTCTCCTCGATCATCTTCAGGACGTCGGACGCGCTGTTCGCCATGGTTCCGGTTCTTCCTTCTTCGTTCCCCTCCCGCTTGCGGGAGGGGCTAGGGGAGGGCGTGTGGAGGAGGACAGGCCCTCCTCCTTGGGGGAGAGGTGGGTCAGATCGCGTCCTCGTCACGCTCGCCGGTGCGGATGCGGAGTGCGGACTCGACGGGAATGACGAAGATCTTGCCATCGCCGATGCGGCCGGTCTGGGCGGCGGCGGCGATCGCCTCGACGCAGCGCTGCGCCAGGCCGTCCTCGACCACCACCTCCAGCTTCACCTTGGGCAGGAAGTCGACGACATACTCGGCGCCGCGGTACAGCTCGGTATGCCCCTTCTGCCGGCCGAAGCCCTTGGCTTCGGTCACGGTGATGCCGGAGACGCCGATCTCGTGCAGCGCCTCCTTCACCTCGTCCAGCTTGAACGGTTTGATGATCGCTTCGATCTTCTTCACGACGCCGAGCCGCTCCCGCCCTGATCCTGACCTTGTGCCCCAAGGTCCACGTTGCAGGGACCGTGCCAGCGCGGGGCAAGAGGAGCAATCCGGATTCGACGCGCCCTGGGTGCCCGGAAACGTGGCATCGGCTGCTCGGCGTGCCTGTCGAACGGGCTAGAGGATGTCCCGGACGCGCTCGGGCGGACGGGCCAGGACCACACCCTTCTCGGTCGCGACCAGCGGCCGCTCGATCAGCGCGGGGTTCGCGGCCATCGCCGTCAGGATCGCCGCCTCATCAGCCGTGGCCAGCGCTTGCGCCTCCGGCTCGGCCATGCGCAGCCCGTCCCGCACCGCCATGCCGGCGCGCGCATAAAGGGCGCGCAATTCCGCCGACATCGGAGGCGCCTTTAAATACTCAACCACCCGGACGTCCGCGCCTGCGTCCTGGAGCAGCCGCAGCGCTTCCCGCGACTTGGAACAGCGCGGATTGTGGTAGATGGTCGCGCTCACGCCGCCTGCTTGGCGAGCCATTCCTCGAGCCACTTGATCGTATAGTCGCCGTTCTGGAACTCAGGATCGTCGAGCAGTGCGCGGTGCAAAGGGATCGTGGTAGTCGGCCCTTCGATCGCCATCTCCGCCAGCGCGCGACGCAGGCGCATCAGGCAGCCCCGCCGCGTGCGGCCGTACACGATCAGCTTCGCGATCATCGAGTCGTAATAAGGCGGCACCTTGTACCCGGCGTACAGGCCTGAATCGACGCGCACATGCATGCCGCCCGGCGCGTGATAGGCCTTCACCAGCCCGGGGGAGGGCGCGAAGGTGCGGGGGTCCTCGGCGTTGATGCGGCACTCGATCGCGTGGCCGCGGAACTGCACATCCTCCTGCGCTACCGACAGCGGCTCGCCCTCGGCGACGCGGATCTGTTCGCGGACGAGATCGAGGCCGGTGATCATTTCGGTCACCGGGTGCTCGACCTGCAGGCGCGTGTTCATCTCGATGAAGTAGAACTCGCCCGCCTCCCATAGGAACTCGATCGTGCCCGCGCCGCGATAGCCCATATCGGCCATCGCCTTCGCCACCACGCCCCCCATGCGCTCCCGCTCTTCGGGCGTGATGACGGGGGAGGGCGCCTCCTCCAGCACCTTCTGGTGACGGCGCTGGAGCGAGCAGTCGCGCTCGCCGAGATGGATCGCGTTGCCATTGCCGTCGCCGAATACCTGAAACTCGATGTGACGCGGGTTGCCCAGGTATTTCTCCAGATAGACGGTCGCGTCGCCGAAGGCGGCTTTGGCTTCGCTGCCGGCCTGCTGCATCAGCGTCTCGAGCTGGTCGGGCGACTGGCACACCTTCATGCCGCGCCCGCCGCCCCCCGACGCCGCCTTGATGATGACGGGATAGCCGATCGCGTCCGCCAGCTTCGCCGCGTCGGCCACATCGCTGATCGCACCGTCCGACCCCGGCACCAGCGGCAGGCCGAGCGCGCCGGCGGTGCGCTTGGCTTCCACCTTGTCGCCCATGGTGCGGGTATGCTCCGGCTTTGGACCGACGAAGATGATGTTGTGGAGCTCGACGATCTCCGCGAACCGCGCATTCTCGCTCAGAAAGCCGTAGCCCGGATGGATCGCGTCCGCGCCGGAGATCTCGGCGGCCGAGATGATGTTCGGGATGTTCAGATACGAGTCGACGGCGGGCGGCGGTCCGATGCAGATCGCCTCGTCGGCGAGGCGCACGTGCATCGCATCGGCATCGGCGGTGGAATGCACCGCGACCGTCTTGATCCCCATCTCGTGGCAGGCGCGGTGGATGCGCAGCGCGATCTCGCCGCGGTTGGCGATCAGCAGCTTGTTGATCTTGGGCATGTCAGTCGATGACGACGAGCGGCTGGTCGAACTCGACCGGCTGGCCGTTGGCGACCAGGATCTCGCGCACGGTGCCCGCGGCGGGCGCCGCGATCGGGTTCATCACCTTCATCGCTTCCACGATCAGCAGCGTGTCGCCGGCGGCGACGCTCTGGCCGGGGCTGACGAACGGCTTGGACCCCGGCTCCGCGGACAGATAGGCGGTGCCGACCATCGGCGACCGGACGGCGTTGACGTTCCTGGCGGGCGTGGACGCGCCGGCTTCGGCCGGAGCGGCGGGCGCGCTGGGCGGCGGCGGCGCGGGCATGGCGAGGGGCGCGGCATGATGGATCACCGGGGCCGCCGCGGCGACCGGGGCGGCGGTGCGGGCCACGCGGATGCGCACGCCCTCGTCCTCCACCTCGATCTCGGTCAGGCTGCTCTTGTCCAACAGCTCGGCGAGCTGGCGGATCAGATCGATGTCCATGCGGTCTGCCATGGCCGGGGCTCCTGTCAGATGCGCGCTGCCGCGTCCAGCGCGAGCAGATAGGATAGCGCGCCGAACCCGGCGATCGTCCCGCGCGCCGCCTGGCCGACCAGGCTGACGTGGCGAAAGGGTTCGCGCGCGTGCGGGTTCGACAGGTGCACCTCGATGACCGGCGTGCGGATCGCCTTGATCGCGTCGTGCAACGCGACGGAAGTGTGGGTGAACGCGCCGGCGTTCAGGATCACCGCACGCGCGTCCCGCGCCTGCGCCTCGTGCAGCCAGTCGACCAGATGCCCCTCATGGTTGGACTGCCGCACGTCGACCGCGAGCCCCATCTCCCGCGCCCGGTCCTCGAGCTGTCCCGCGATGTCGTCGAGCGTGTCATGTCCATAGATCTCCGGCTCGCGGGTGCCGAGCAGGTTCAGGTTGGGGCCGTTCAGGACGAAGACGGTGTCGGTCATAGGCGGTTCCCGGCTGACGAAACGCGACTATATGTCGCCCCCGAACCGCTCCTAGCCCGTTCGCCCTGAGCTTGTCGAAGGGCCGTTCTTCCTCCTGTCCGGGCGGAGGAAGAGCAGGGCTTCGACAAGCTCAGCCCGAACGGAGGTGGGGAGCACCCCACGAGTCGCCCATGCCCCACACCGACGGCACCGTCTCCATCACCGTCAACGGCGAGCACAAGCGCGTGGCCGCCGGCCTCACCATCGCGCAGCTCGCGACCGAGATGGGGCTGGTGCCCGAGAAGGTCGCGGTGGAGCGCAACCTGGAGGTGGTGCCGCGCTCGACGCTGGGGCAGGTCGTGGTCGAGGACGGCGACGACCTGGAGATCGTCCACTTCGTCGGCGGCGGCGATCACCAACGGGGTATCGACACCGACAGCTGGACGGTCGCGGGCCGCACCTTCCGCTCGCGGCTGATCGTCGGCACGGGCAAGTACAAGGATTTCGCGCAGAACGCCGCCGCGCTGGAGGCGTCGGGCGCGGAGATCGTCACGGTGGCGGTGCGCCGCGTCAACGTCAGCGATCCGAACGCGCCGATGCTGACCGACTTCATCGATCCCAAGCGCTACACCTACCTGCCCAACACGGCCGGCTGCTTCACCGCGGACGAGGCGATCCGCACCCTGCGGCTGGCGCGCGAGGCGGGCGGCTGGGATCTCGTCAAGCTGGAGGTGCTGGGCGAGGCGCGCACCCTCTACCCCGACATGCGCGAGACGCTGAAGGCGACCGCCCAGCTGGTGCGCGAGGGCTTCAAGCCCATGGTCTATTGCGTCGACGATCCGATCGCGGCCAGGCAGCTGGAGGAGGAGGGCGCCGTCGCGATCATGCCCTTGGGCGCGCCGATCGGCTCGGGGCTCGGCATCCAGAACCAGGTCACGATCCGGCTGATCGTCGAGGGCGCGACGGTGCCCGTGCTGGTCGACGCGGGGGTGGGCACGGCGTCCGACGCGGCGGTCGCCATGGAGCTCGGCTGCGACGGCGTGCTGATGAACACCGCAATCGCAGAGGCCAAGGACCCGGTGATGATGGCCGCCGCCATGCGCGCCGCGGTCGAGGCCGGCCGGCTCGCCTATCGCGCCGGCCGCATGGGCCGGCGCCGCTACGCCGACCCGTCGAGCCCGCTCGCCGGGCTGATCTGACCGCAGGATTGCGGCCGCTCGGCCGACCCGCCAAGGTGCGCTCCCGGAGGAGAGGCGGATGGTGGAGTGGACGACGGTCGCGAGCGGGTTGCGCTTTCCGGAGGGGCCGGTCGCGATGGCTGACGGCTCGGTCGTGCTGGTCGAGACCGCCGCCGGCCGGATCACGCGGGTGCGCCCCGACGGATCGACCGAGACCGTGGCGGAGCCGGGCGGCGGCCCGAACGGACTCGCGATAGGGCCCGACGGCAAGCTCTATTGCTGCAACAACGGCGGCTTCAGCTGGCGCGAGCAGGGCGGCTACCTGACCCCGCACGGCCAGGCGGACGACTATTCCGGCGGCCGGATCGAGCGGATCGACCTCGCGACCGGGGCGGTCGAGACGCTCTATCGCGACGGCGACTTCGGATGCGTCCTGCGCGGCCCCAACGACATCGTGTTCGACGGCCAGGGCGGCTTCTGGTTCACCGACCATGGCAAGACGCGCGCCCGCGAACGCGACGTGACGGGCATCTTCTATGCCCGGGCGGACGGATCGATGCTGAAGGAGGTGATCTTTCCGTCGGAGAACCCCAACGGCGTCGGCCTGTCGCCGGACGGCCGCCGCCTCTACGCCGCCGAGACGTTCACCTGCCGGCTCATGGCGTTCAACGTGATCGCGCCCGGCGAGGTGGACGGGACGGCCGGGCCGGGCGGCCCCGGCATCCCGCTCTACCGGCCGGCCGGCTACAAGTTCTTCGACTCGCTCGGCGTCGAGGCGGACGGCAACGTCTGCGTCGCCACCATCGGCGAATGCGGCATCAGCGTGATCTCGCCCGCCGGCGAGCTGGTCGAGTTCGTGCCCACCGACGACATCTTTACCACCAACATCTGCTGGGGCGGCGAGGACATGCGCGACGCCTACGTCACCTGCTCAGGCTCCGGCCGGCTCGTGAAGGCGCGCTGGCCCCGCCCGGGGCTGCGGCTCGCTTATTGACCGCCGCGCGGCCGCCGCTCTACGCGGCTTGCCCATGAACAAGCTCTTCCCGAATGCCGAGGCCGCGCTCGACGGCCTGCTCCATGACGGCATGACGATCTGCGCCGGGGGCTTCGGGCTGTGCGGCATCCCGGAGCGGCTGATCGACGCGATCCAGGCGAGCGGGGTCAAGGACCTGACCATCGCCTCCAACAACGCCGGGATCGACAATGAGGGGCTCGGCAAGCTGCTCCGGACCCGGCAGGTCAAGAAGATGATCTCCTCCTATGTCGGCGAGAACAAGGAATTCGAGCGGCAATATCTGTCGGGCGAGCTGGAGGTGGAGTTCTGCCCCCAGGGCACGCTCGCCGAGCGGTGCCGCGCGGGCGGCGCGGGCATCCCGGGCTTCTACACCAAGACGGGCGTCGGCACGCTTGTGGCCGAGGGCAAGGAGGTGAAGCTGTTCGACGGCGAGGAGTACATCCTCGAACGCGGCATCCGCGCCGACCTCTCGATCATCAAGGGCTACAAGGCGGACGAGAGCGGCAACCTGATCTTCCGCAAGACGGCGCGCAACTTCAACCAGCCCATGGCGACAGCAGGGCGCATCTGCGTCGCCGAGGTGGAGGAGGTGGTGCCGACCGGCAGCCTCGACCCCGACTGCATCAGCCCCTACGACAAGAAGATCGAGTTCCGCATGACGCGCGCGCGGGAGGCGGCATGAGCAAGCCCGTTCCCATCAACCTCGTCCCCCATGCGGCCATGCTGGAGGGCAGCCGCGAGTTCCTGCGGATGTGGGCCAAGCCCGACGGGCCGATGAGCTGCTTTATCGATCCCGCCAAGCTCGGCGCTGACCCCTTCCTGTTCGGCATGGCGCTGGCCGATGCGGTGCGGCACGGCGCACGCGCCTGGGCCCAGGCGGTGAACATGCCGGTCGGCCATATCGAGGAGCGGATCTGGGAGGGGCTGGACGCCGAGAGGGCCAAGCCGACCGATACGCCGCGCGACGCGGACGCGCCCGCCGACGAGGACGTCATCACCTACGCCAAGCCCGGCGGCCTGAACTGATGGGCGCGGGCCGTTCGTGGCTGCTGGCGGGCGGCGTGCTCAGTGCGGCTGCGTCCCTGCTGCACCTGGCCTGCATCGTGGGCGGACCCGACTGGTACCGGTTCTTCGGCGCGGGCGAGCCGATCGCGCGCGCGGCCGAGCGGGGCAGCCCAATCCCGGCGCTGTTGACGTTGGGGATCGCGACGGTGCTCGCGATCTGGGCCGCTTACGCCTTTTCCGGCGCCGGCCTGCTCCGCCCGTTGCCGCTGCTGCGGACCGGTCTGGTCGTCATCATGGCGATCTACCTCGCGCGCGGGGCCGTGCTGTTCATGCCCGCGACGTTCAACCGTCCCGACCTGTCGCCAGCTTTCATGCTCTGGTCGTCGCTGATCGTGCTGATCTTCGGCCTCGTCCACGCGGTCGGCCTGTGGCTCGCCTGGCCCGCGCTTCACCCGAGAAAGAGTCTGTAATGCCCTGGGATCGCAATCAGATGGCCGCTCGCGCCGCGAAGGAGCTGCGCGACGGCTATTACGTCAACCTCGGCATCGGCATCCCGACGCTGGTCGCCAACAACATCCCGGACGGGATGACCGTCACCCTCCAGTCGGAGAACGGGATGCTCGGCATCGGCCCGTTCCCTTACGAAGACGAGGTCGATCCGGACCTGATCAACGCCGGCAAGCAGACCATCAGCGAGCTGCCCCAGTCCGCCTATTTCTCCTCCTCCGACAGCTTCGCGATGATCCGCGGCGGTCACATCGATCTGACCGTGCTGGGCGCTATGGAGGTGGCCCAGAACGGCGACATCGCCAACTGGATGATCCCCGGCAAGATGATCAAGGGCATGGGCGGCGCCATGGACCTGGTCGCAGGCGTCAAGCGGATCATCGTGGTGATGGAGCATACGTCGAAGAACGGCGATCCCAAGTTCATTCCCGCCTGCACCCTGCCGCTCACGGGCAGGAATGTCGTGGACATGATCATCACCGATCTGGCGGTCTTCTCCCGCACCGACCATGGCTCGCCTTTTCGGCTGATCGAGCTCGCGGACGGAGTGACGGCGGACGAGGTTCGGGCCAAGACGACTGCACATTACGCGGCATGACCGTCGGGCTGCTCGTCGCGGCCGCTCTGGGTCAGGTCGCGGCCATGCCCGTGCGTGATTGGGCGGCAACGGCCCGAGCGGACGCTAAGGGCTTTCACGAAGAGGTTCTCGCCAGCCACCCCGGCCCGTTGAACGCCGCCGATCCCGGCTTCGCCGCGCGCGAGGCTGCGGCGTATGCCAGGTTGCTCCGGCGAACAGCGGCGGTGCGCGACCTCGCCAGCTATCGCTTCGCGCTGAAAGAGTATGTCGCCAGCTTCGACGACGGCCATGTCCAGTTCGCGCTGGCGTCGGAGGCGGGTCTGCCCACCCCGCAATGGCCGGGGTTCCTGACCGGCTTCGACGGTGGCGGCCGGCAGCGGGTGATGACGCGCGATCCTGAAGCCCTGGTCCCACTCGGCGCGGAGCTGAAGTCGTGCGACGGCGTCCCCGCCGCGACGTTGGCCGCGCGCAATGTCGGCGCGTTCGAGGGGCGTTGGGCGCTGGCCGCCGTGCGCGCCACGCGCGGGGGGCATGTGCTTGTCGACCGCGGCAATCCGTTCGTGCGCCGGCCGGTCCGCTGCGCCTTCGCCGTCGGACGCGCGGTTCGGCAGGTCACGCTCGCCTGGCGTCCGCTGGCCGGCGCGGACGCGCTGTCCCGCCGCCTGTCGGAAGTGAACGGCGTTGCCCGGCCGCCGATCGGCGCGCGCACGCTGGCGGACGGCACGCGCTGGTACGCGATGAGTTCGTTCAACGGCGCGCCCGACTCGGACGCCGCCAAGGCGCTGACGTCGCTCATCGCCGGCATGCGCGCCGACCGGGCCGCGCTGGTTCAGGCGCCTGCCATCGTCCTCGACCTGCGCGGCAATGGCGGCGGCTCCTCCAGCTGGTCGGCGCAGATCGCGCGCCTGCTCTGGGGCACGGAGCGTGTCGCGGACGCACGGCGTCGGGAGGCGGCGACCTATGTCGAATGGCGCGCGTCGCCAAAGGTGATCGAGGCGGTCGACACCTATGTGCGCCAGTTCAGCGCCGGCGGACCGGGAGCGGTGGCGTTCCTTCATGTGATCGCCGAGGGGCTGCGTCAGGCCCAGGCCGCCGGCCAGCCGCTGTGGCGCGAACCGGATGCGGCCGCCGCCACGGCGCTTCTGCAGCGCGCTGGCGCCTCCGGCCCCGACCCCGCGCCGCCCGCCGGGCCCGTCTACGTCCTGACCGACGCGGCGTGCGCGTCCGCCTGCCTCGATGCAGTCGATCTGTGGCGCGCATTGGGCGCGGTGCAGGTCGGCCGGGAGACGTCGGCTGATACTTTCTACATGGAGGTCCGCAGCGGCAAGCTGCCGAGCGGCCTTGCAAGCTATGGAGTGCCGATGAAGGTCTATCGCGGCCGCGCGCGCGGGTCGAACGTGCCATGGGCGCCACAACACCTGTATCGGGGCGCGATGACCGACACGGCGGCGCTGGAAGGCTGGATCGTGAGCCTGCCGGAGCGGCGGCGTTGAAGCGGCTCCTGATCGGGCTGGGGGCGCTGCTGGCAGTGCTGCTGGGGCTTGCCGGAGCCGCCTACGCCTTTGTCGAGCCGCCGCGCATCCTTAGCTGGGCCGATGCGGTCATGGGCGGAGGTAGGGGCGTCGAGCGCGTGGCCGAGGGCGTGCCGTTCGGCACGACCGGCCAGCGCCTGGACGTCTATCGGCCCGCGGCGGCGTCGGCGGGCTCGCGGCCGGTCATGGTCTTCTTCTACGGCGGTGGCTGGGCGCATGGCGAACGCGGCGAATACCCGTTCGCCGCGCGCGCGTTCGCCCGCGCCGGCTATGTCGTCGTCGTACCCGATTATCGAAAGGTGCCGGGTGTCCGCTTCCCCGCTTTCGTGCAGGACGGCGCGCAGGCGCTGCGCTGGGTGCGCGACCATGTCGCCGACTATGGCGGGGATCCGAACCGGGTCGCGGTATCCGGACATTCGGCGGGCGGTTACCTCACCGCCATGCTCGCGCTGGACCGCCGCTGGCTGCTGGCCGAGGGCGTCGACCCCCGCTTCATCAAGGCGGGCGTGCCGATGTGCGGCCCGTTCGACTTTTTCCCCTTCAACAAGAAGCGGTCCATCGACGCGTTCAAGGGCGCCAAGGACGGGCCGATGACGCAGCCCATCACCTTCGCCCGTGCCGACGCGCCGCCGCTCCTGCTGCTATCGGCCGGGAAGGACGTGCAGGTCGGCGCGCACAATGCGGTGAACCTGGCGGCGCGGCTCCGGACGCTGGGCGCCCCGGTGGTGCACCGCGACTATCCGGAGCTAAGCCACGAGGCGGTCGCGATGGCGCTGTCGGTGCCGTTCCGCGGCACAGCCCCGGTCCTTGCCGACACGCTCGCCTTTCTGAAACGGACGCCGGCGCACTAGAGCCTATTCGGGCTGGGTGGAGGCATCGTGACGGAGCGGATTTGGTTCTGGGCGAGGAGCGAGGGGGGAGCAATGCTTGAGCATCGTGACCGACGAGCGACGACGCCCTGGGGCAAATCCGCCCGCCGCTGACGCGGTCGCCCTTTCGCGCCCGCCGGCAGCGTCGCGCCACTTGCGGGTAGCGCCGCTACCCGCTGCACGACCCTCCTTGCCGGACGAACACGACAGGGCGATCACGACGCCTCCACCCAACCCGAACAGGCTCTAGTCCCGCCGGCGCGCGCGCGTCGGCTCGACCAGGTGCGCGATGAAGTTCCGCACCTCGGTCTGGCGGAGCTGGTCGTCCGCGACCTGGGCGTCCACGCCCAGCCGCCACATCAGGTCGAGCCGGTCGGGCTCTCGCCCCAGCGCGTCGACCAGGTCGGCGTGCGCGTGCAGCGCATCCTCGTCCGGGGCGAGCCCGTCTTCCAGCAGCGTGTCGGCATCGCGTCGTAGCGCCGCGGCGACTTCGGCCAGCGACAGCTCGGGATGATATTGGACGCCCCAGAAGACGCCGCCCTCATGCCGGATCTCGGCGGCCTGCACGGTCGTGTTCAGGTTCTGCGCCAGGTGCGTGGCGCCCGGCGGGAGGCGGTCCACCTCGTCGCCATGCACCGCCGGCGCGTCGAACGCGGGCGGCCGGCCGCGAAGCAGTGGATGATCGCGCCCCGCATGGGTCGGCCAGATACGGCGCGCAAAGCCGGCCTCGCGTGGCGCGTCGAGCGGCTTCACCGTCCCGCCCGCCGCGACCACCGCGACCTGCAGCCCGGCGCAGGAGCCGAAGGACGGCGTGCCGCTGCGGAACACGTCCTGCATGAACGCGACCTCGCGGCGCGCGGCCGCCGTGGCCTCGTAGAGGTGGAGGGGCGAGCCCGTCAGGATCACTGCGTCGTAGCCGGCGAGCGCCGCGGGGTCGGGCACGTCCGCCCCCTGGTCGGCGGGCAGCGCCATCTCCGCCGTCGAGCCCGGGGCGATGCGCCGGAGGAGCGATGCATAGGACTCGCCCGCGCTCGCGCCGACGCTGGCCCGGCGCTTCGCGCGCGCGTCGGGCGGCTCGCAATCCGCGACCAGGAAGCGCAGCGTCACGCCTTGCCGGCGAGCCAGTCGGCAAGCGACAGCTCGGTGGTCGGCCGGATCTCTGCGGACATGGAATGCGCCATGATGTCGAGTGCCCAGCGTTTGCGTTCCTCACTCTCGCTCGCCACGGCGTCGGAGGGCGCCCACAGCTCATATTCGCGCATGTGCGCGTCGGCGGCGGTGAACAGCACGCAGATATCGGCCGCGATCCCGGTCAGCACCAGCCGGCTGACGCCCAGGCGCGGCAGCACGGCGGGCAGGGTGGTCGCGTAGAAGCCGGAGAATTGCGGCTTCACGACCAGGTAATCGCGGTCGCGGGGTCGCAGCCGCTCGGCGAGCCGGCGTCCGCGCGAGTCGGGGGCCAGCGACTCCGCCACCAGCTCCGCGCGATCCTGGCTCCAGTCCCCGAAATTATCATTGCAATAGATCACCCCGGCCCCCGCCGCATCCGCCTGATCGCGCAGGCTCGCAATCACCTCCGCCGCCGCTTCGGCGTGCGGCCGCATCGCCTCCCCGCCGCCGAAGTCGAGCTTGTTGAGCATGTCGATGATGAGGAGCGCGGCCTTGCCGCTGCGGACCGGGTCGGACATGGCGTGGAGAGCGCTTGGCGTGCTTGGGGGTTCCGCCGTCGCTGTGTCACGCCGGGACGGCGTTTACTTTCTTTCGGGTTGGCCGAAGTCGTAAACGAGACGTTAAAACCGTCGCCATGACACGCCGACTCGTCCTCACCAGCGAAGACGCTGGCCACCCCTTCCGCCGCTCCCTGCCGCCCGTGCGGGCCGTCGCGAGCGCCCGCAGCGACGATCAGGACTGGAAGCTGTTCCTGCTCAGTTTCGGCGCGTTCTTCACGAGCGTCTATACGTTCATTCTCTGAGCGCCGCCGCGTCGCAGGCGCGGTTCAGGCGGTGAGCGATCCAGGCGGCGACCAGGCACATGGCCGCGACCAGCAGCAGTATGTTGGTCGGCCCTACGCCAGCCGCCGTGATCGCGAGAACCGCCACCGAGCCGAGCGTCATCGCGCCCGAGTTCACGACATTGTTGGCCGCCACCGTCCGCGCGGTCTGGTCCTTCTCCACCGTGGTGGTCAGGAAGGCGTAGAGCGGCACCACGAACATGCCGCCGGTGATCGCGATGCCGAGCAGCACGAGCAGGATCGGAACCGCGCCCGGCCGCGCGAGGAACTCGCCTACGCCATAAAGCGCGCCGTTCGGGGCGGGCGTCCAGGCCCGGGTGAGCATCGAGAAGATCAGCACCAGCCCGCCCATCCCGATTACCGAGGCGGGGGAGTAGCGCGCGGAGATGCGCCCGCGCAGCATGGTGTTGATGACGACCGATCCGATCGCGACGCCGACCGAGAAGATCGCGATCAGGAAGCTCGCGACATGCTCGTCGGCCGTCAGCACGTTCTTCGCGAGCGGCGGGAAGACGATGATGAGGACCGAGCCGATGGTCCAGAAGAAGCTGATCGCGCAGATCGCGAGGAACAACCGTGGGATGTGCAGCGTCGCGCGGATCAGCCGCCAGGATGCGGTGAACGGGTTGTAGTTCAGCTTCAGCCGCGCGCCTTCGCGCGGGGCGGGCGGGACCAGCCGGCCCGTCAGCAGTCCTATGAGCGCGACCAGCAGGACGCCCAGAGCCGCCATCCAGATCTGCTGCGTAAGGAAGCCGGCGGCGACCGTGCCCATCAGGATGGCGAGATACGTCCCGGCTTCGACAAGCCCAGTACCCCCCAGCACGTCGTTGGGCGGCAGATGCTGCGGCAGGATGGCGTACTTGATCGGGCCAAAGAAGGTGGAATGCACGCCCAGCAGCAAGACGGCCGTCAGCATCAGCCCCATGCCGAGCGAGGTGAACCCGCGGCTCGCGAGCAGCAGGCCGCCGGCGCCCACAGCCATGATCGCCACCTCGGCCGCCTTCACGATGCGGATGATCCGCGCCTTGTCGTGGCTGTCCGCCAGCTGCCCGGCCAGCGCGGACAGCAGGAAAAAGGGCAGGATGGAGAGACCGGTCGCGAGCGCGTTGAAGTTCGCCTCCACCGCCGGATCGTTGAAGATCGAGTAGGTGGCGAACAGGACCATGCTGGTCTTGAACAGGTTGTCGTTGAATGCGCCCAGGAATTGCGTGGTGAACAGGGGAAGGAACCGGCGCTGCTTGAGCAGCCCGAGGGCATTGAGCATGGAGAGGAACACAGCCCCCGGCAGTGGATAACGCCGCCGATTGTAGCGATGCGCCGGGCAGGGGCAACCTTTCGCCCCGCCGCACAGCCGTTTAGAGTGCTGGCATGCTGACGCTGCCCAACCTGCTCACGCTGTCGCGCATCGTCATGGTGCCGCTGCTCGTGGCGCTGTTGTGGCAGCCGCATTGGCAGACCGGCTACGCGGTCGCCTTCGTGCTTTATTGCCTGATGGGCGTGACCGACTACCTCGACGGCTACCTCGCCCGGGCGCAGGGCGCGGTCAGCAAGCTGGGCGTGTTTCTAGATCCGATCGCCGACAAGATCATGGTGGCGGCCGTCATCCTGATGCTGGTCGGGACCCGGTTCGAGGACCGCGCGATCATCACCGGCGTCCACCTGATCGCGGCGCTGGTCATCCTGCTGCGGGAGATCGCGGTCTCCGGGTTGCGTGAGTTCCTGGGCGGGATCCAGGTCTCCGTCCCTGTCTCCCGCCTGGCCAAGTGGAAGACCACCTTCCAACTCGTCGCGCTCGGCGCGCTGATCCTGGCGGGTGCGGTGCCGGAACTCCCGGCGGTGAAGATGATCGGCCTCGCCACGCTCTGGGGCGCGGCGGTGCTGACGCTCGTCACCGGCTGGGACTATTTGCGTATCGGCCTGAGGCACATGGATTGACCATGCTGCGCGTCCTCTATTTCGCGAGCGTGCGGGAGGCGATCGGGACGGGCGAGGAGTGGGTCGACGCGCCGCCGGACATCGTGACGGTGGAAGCGCTGGTCGACTGGCTCGGGACCGAGAGCGAGGGGCATCGCGCCGCCTTCGCCGACCGCGCGTCACTTCGCGCCGCGCTCGACGGGCGCTTCGTCGCGCTGGATGCCGAGCTCGGCCACCCGCGCGAGGTGGCGTTCTTTCCGCCGGTGACGGGCGGGTGATCCGCGTCGTTATTCAGGCGGAGCCGATCGACCTCGCCGCGGAGATCGCGCGCGCCGAGGTGGACGGGGCAGGGGCGGTGACCACCTTCACGGGCGTGGTCCGCGGCGACGACGGCGTCGACCTGCTCGAACTGGAGCACTGGCCCGGCCGGACCGAACAGGCGCTGCGTGAGCTGGCGGAGCAAGCCACGCGACGCTGGGCGCTGATCGCGTCCACCATTGTTCACCGCGTCGGTCCTATGCGTCCGGGCGAACGGATCGTCTTCGTCGCCGCCGCTGCCCCGCACCGCGCCGCCGCGCTGGACGCCTGCGCTTACCTCATCGACCGGCTGAAGACGCGCGCGCCGTTCTGGAAGAGGGAAACCCGCGCCGGCGTGGCCCGCTGGGTCGAGGCGCGGGCGAGCGACGACGCTGCCGCAGCGCGCTGGGACGAGGATCAGGCGAGCGCGCGGTAGATCGACCAGGCGCTGGTCAGCGTCAGAACCACCCCTACCACGCCGAGCAGCAGCCTGGGCCTGACCTGCCGCACTAGGATCGCGCCGAACGGCGCCGCAGCGACGCCGCCGATCAGCACGCCCATGGTGGCGAGCGTGAACGCCTGCCAACCGAGCGTCAGGATGAAGGTGGCCGAGATCGCCGTCGTCAGGAAGAACTCCGCCGCGATCACCGTGCCGATAGTCATGCGCGGGTTGGCGCCCTGAACCAGCAAGTTGGATGTCACCACCGGACCCCAGCCGCCCCCGCCGGCCGCGTCCAGGAACCCGCCCGCGAGCGCCAGCGGGCCGACGAAGCGCGGCTCGCGCGGCTCGGGCTGGGGGCGAAAGGCGCGGAGCAGCAGGTACAGTCCGATCGCGGCGAGATACGCCATCACGAACGGCCGCGCCGGGTCGCCGCTGATCGACAGAAGATAGGCGCCGACCACGCCGCCGGCGATGCCCGGCCCAACCAGGCGGACGAACAGCCGCCAGTCGACGTTGCGCTGCCAAAGGTGACTGAGGCCCGAAGCTGCCGTCGTGAATACCTCGACCAAGTGCACCGCCGCCGACGCGCGCGCCGGGACGACGCCCAGAGCGCTCACCATCAACGTGCTCGCGATCACGCCGAAGGCCATGCTGAGCGCGCCGTCTACCATCTGTGCGACGAAGCCGACCGCGACGAAGGGGAGCACCGCGGCCCAGTCGATACTCGCAAGCTGCTCCACGCCGGTCTCCGTCCGCGGCGACACATGCACCAGCGCGCGATGTCCTACAATGTGGGTGGGGTAAGCGGGTTCCGGCGCTCGCCGCGTCGCTCTCGCATTCCGGTCGGCGCTGCCCTACATCGCCGGAACGACAAGGGGTGTGTTCTATGCCGAGCCGGCTGGGGGCTTATCTGGACTCGATCCGCGCCCGTGATCCGGCGCCGCGCAGCCGTGCGGAAATCCTGCTCTATCCGGGCATCTGGGCGCTGGCTTTCCATCGTGTCGCGCACAGGCTGTTCCGCATGCGCGCGTTCTTTCTGGCACGGGCGGTGAACCACCTCTCTCGCGCGCTGACGGCGATCGACATCCACCCCGGCGCGACGATCGGACGCAACTTCTTCATCGACCATGGCTTTGTCGTCATCGGCGAGACAGCGGTGATCGGCGACGACGTGACCATTTATCAATGCGTGACGCTAGGCGGCACCAATCCGGCGAACGGCCTTGCGGGCAAGCGCCACCCGACGCTGTCCGATGGCGTGATCGTGGGATCGGGCGCGCAGGTGCTGGGACCGATCACGGTAGGCGCGCGCGCGCGGATCGGCGCGAATGCGGTGGTCACCAAGGATGTGCCCGAGGGCGCGGTGATGGTCGGCATCCCCGCGCGTCCGACGATGGTCGAGGGTGGGGTGGGGCCGGAGCCGCGCTTCGTGCCTTACGGCACACCCTGCTCGGAGCTGTTCGATCCGCAGACCCAGAAGGTGGAGCTGCTGCGCTGCGAACTTGACTCGCTCCGCAAGCGATTGGACGCCCTGCTCGAGGACGAGGGCAAGCGTCGGGCCTGATGGGTAGCGTCACCCCGTTCCCCACGCCCACGCGTGCGGGCCAGATCGGCTTCGACCGGCTGGAGCTGACCCGGATCCTGGACCTTTACGGCCGCATGGTGGCCGCCGGGCACTGGCGCGATTATGCAATCGAGTTGGGGCGCGACGCCGCCATCTTCGCCGCGTTCCGCCGCGCCGCCGAGCGGCCCGAGTTCCGGATCGAGAAGCGCCCGGCGCTGCGCGGACGGCAGGGTATGTGGGCGCTGATCGGCGAGGGCGGGGCGGTGCTGAAGCGCGGCCACGATTTGGGGCCGGTGCTCGCCCCGGTCGAGCGCCGCCTGCTGAAGCTGGTCGACTGAGCCTCGCCGGGAACGGCGGCGGACGCGGTTCGTCATGTCAGAGATGAACAAACCCCACCGACTGGAGCTCGCCGTTGAGGACGCGCGGGAGGCGGTGCGCCTCAGCGTCTCGGACCACGACCGCCTCCTCTTCTCCGCCAGGCTGGAAGGTCCGGAGCTCGACGAGCTGATCCGCGGCCTTTCGCAGGCGCGCGCGCAACTGGCGGACCAGGTTGCGCCCGAGCTGGACGAGGGCGCGCGCCTTGCCGACGTGGTGGTCGACCCCTCCTACCTCATCGGCAAGAACTCAGGGACGAACGAGGCTCTGCTCGCGCTCCGCCACCCCGGTTATGGCTGGCTCGGATTTCGGCTGCGCCGCACCGTGGTGGAGCAAGTCGTCGACCGGCTCGGCGCGTGGCTGGGCGGGAGGCCGTAGCGCTCACCGACTACTTTACGGCCGGATCGTCTTGGCCGGTCGGTCCGGCGCAGACGGCGAGCAAGAAGCCGTCCCACTTCTTGACGCCGACGGTCTGGACCGCGGTGGCGGTCAGCCGCGGCTCGGCTTGGATTGCATCGAAAAGGGCGCGGGTGCCCCGGATGCGCTCGTCTGCGCTGTGGGCGTCGAGCACGCCGCCTTCGCGCACGACGTTGTCCACGATGATTACCGTGCCAGGGCGCGAAAGGCGCAGCGCCTCGCGCAAATAGGTGACGTTCGACGGCTTGTCGGCATCGATAAAGACGAGGTCGAACGGCCCATCCAAAGTCCGCAGCGTCTCCGCCGCCGGCCCGACCAGCACCTCGGCCCGCTCCGCCAGCCCGGCGCGGGCAAGATTGACGCGGGCGACCTCAGCGTGCTGCGCGTCGATCTCCAGCGTGACGAGACGGCCATCGGCGGGCAAGGCGTGGGCGAGCTCTATCGTCGAGTAGCCGCCGAGCGTACCTATCTCCAGAATGCGCCGCGCGCCCGCCATGCGGGCAAAGAGGTGGAGCATTCTCCCTTGCGCGGGCGACACATCGATGTCGGGCAGGCCGGCGGCGGCGTTCGCGGCGAGCGTCGCCGCGAGCAGCGGGTCGGAGCCGAGCAGGCGGTCGGCGATGTAGTGGTCGACCTCGGCCCAGCGCGGGTCGGGAGCTTCGCTGCGTTGGACCATTTTTGTCACCCCGGCCTGCCGCCGGGGTCCCGCTGCCTTGCCCGGCTAAGAAAAGGAGCGGGACCCCGGCTCTTCGGCCGGGATGACGGATTAAGCTATTCCTCGCCCTTGTAGATGCGGACCAGCTTATCGAGCATGGCCATCGCGTCCTCGCGCGAGCGCTGGAAGGTGTTGCGGCCGATGATCGAGCCGTTGCCGCCGCCGTCGCGGATGTCACGGGCGTCCTGGTACACGGCGTCGGCGCCCTTGGCCGCGCCGCCGGAGAAGACGACGATGCGCCGGCCGGCGAAGCTCGCCTGGACGACGTGGCGGACGCGGTCTGCCTGGGACGACCAGTCCGTGCCCTCATAGGACTTCTTGGCGTCGCCCTGCTCGATATGAGCGCTCGGCAGCTTCACCTTGATGATGTGCGCGCCGAGCAGCGCCGCCATGTGCGCGGCATAGGCGCCGACATCGAGCGCCAGTTCGCCCTCCTTCGACAGCTTGCCGCCGCGCGGGTAGCTCCAGATCACGGTCGCCAGGCCATAGGCCTTCGCCTCCGCCGACAACTCCGCGATCTGCTGCATGGACTCGAAGATCGCGTCCGAGCCCGGGTAGATGGTGAAGCCGATCGCCGCGCAGCCGAGCCGCACCGCGTCATCGACGCTGCCGGTGAGCGCCTGATGGATCGAGGTCGCCCAGCTGTTTGAACTGTTGACCTTCAGGATGGTCGGGATCTGGCCGGCGAAGGTGTCGGCGCCCGCCTCCAGCATGCCGAGCGGCGCGGCGTAAGCGGACAGCCCCGCGTCGATCGCGAGCTGATAGTGATAGTGCGGGTCGTATGCGGGCGGGTTCACCGCGAAGGAGCGGGCCGGGCCATGCTCGAATCCCTGGTCGACGGGCAGGATGATGAGCTTGCCCGTGCCGCCTAGCCGGCCCTGCATCAGAATGCGGGCGAGGTTCGCCTTCACCGCGGGGCTGGTCGCTTCATATTTGTCGAGAATGGCTTTGACGGCCGGGGTCATAGAGCGTCCTTATGCTGCCGGACCAGGGCCCGCGCCCTCGCCCGTTCGTGCTGAGCCTGTCGAAGCACGTCCTTCTCCTTGCGAGCGCAGGACGCCCTTCGACTAGCTCAGGGCGAACGGAAAGGGACGCGCATTCTGGTACGATGGCCTCTAGCCGGGCGGGCGCGGTTGGCAAGCGGGGCGGGGGCGGCTAGACGCGCCGGCGATCCCATTTCCTGACAGGCGTATCCATGAAGATCAGCGGCGTGGACATCCGTCCCGGCAACATCATCGAATATGAAGGCGGCATCTGGCGCGCGGTGAAGATCCAGCACACCCAGCCCGGCAAGGGCGGGGCGTACATGCAGGTCGAGCTGAAGAACCTGCGCGACGGCCGCAAGAACAACGTCCGTTTCCGCTCGGCCGAGACGGTGGAGCGCGTGCGGCTGGACACCAAGGACTTCCAGTTCCTGTTCGCGGACGGCGACAGCCTGACCTTCATGGACAAGGAGACCTACGACCAGATCTCCCTGCCGCGCGATCTGCTCGGCGACGCGGCGGCGTTCCTGCAGGACGGGATGGACGTGGTGATGGAGCTGTATGAGGAGGAGCCGATCAACGTGCAGCTGCCCGACCAGATCGAGGCCACGATCGTCGAGGCGGACGCGGTGGTGAAGGGGCAGACGGCGTCGTCCAGCTATAAGCCCGCAATCCTGGACAACGGGGTGCGCGTGATGGTGCCGCCGCACATCTCGTCGGGAACGCGGATCGTGGTCGATGTTTACAACCAGGAATATGTGAGGCGGGCGGATTAAACCCTCTCCCGTTGGGAGAGGGTGCCGAGCGTAGCGAGGCTGGTGAGGGTGACCTCCCGCCTCACCCTCACCCTCCCACTCGGCTGCGCCGAGCGGGCCCCTCCCTCTCCGGTGGAGAGGGGTTTGGAGCAACAGATGCCCTCCCATTCCGGCCTTCTCACCGTCATGGAACGCGCCGCGCGCAAGGCGGGGCCGCGGCTCCGGCGTGACTTCAACGAGGTCCAGCAGTTGCAGGTCAGCCGCAAGGGGCCGGCCGATTTCGTGTCCATGGCCGACCGGCGCGCGGAGCAGACGCTGTTCGAGGAGCTGTCACGCGCTCGGCCGGACTGGGGCTTTCTGATGGAGGAGCGGGGCGAGGTGGCGGGCGACCCGACCAAGCCGCGCTTCATTATCGATCCTTTGGACGGCACCAGCAACTTCCTGCACGGCATCCCGCATTTTGCAATGTCGATCGCGGTCGAGGAACCGTTGCCGAGCGGCAAGCGCGAGATCACGACCGCGCTCATCTATCAGCCGCTAACCGACGAGAGCTTCTGGGCGGAGAAGGGCCGGGGCGCGTGGCTGACCGACCAGCGGCTACGGGTGTCATCGCGGCGCGAGCTGTCCGAAAGCCTGATCGCGACGGGCATCCCGTTCATGGGCCATGGCGATTTCGCGCAGTGGAGCCGCATCTTCGGCGCGGTCGCGCCGCAGGTGGCCGGCATCCGGCGCTTCGGCTCCGCCGCGCTGGACCTCGCCTGGGTCGCGGCCGGGCGGTACGACGGTTATTGGGAGGCCGATCTGCAACCCTGGGACGTGGCGGCGGGCCTGCTTCTGGTGAAGGAGGCCGGCGGCTTCGTCACCGACTTCCGCGGCGGCGACCGACCGATGGAG
>ERZ1066120.426-NODE-426-length-40815-cov-43.215260_pt1 | contig 40815 bp, 41 predicted proteins | sample MGYA00382767_ERZ1066120 | MGnify/ENA primary metagenome ERZ1066120 (study PRJEB33369, sample SAMEA5778350) | biofilm metagenome | biome: Industrial cooling water; feature: Water cooling tower basin; material: Biofilm | place: United Arab Emirates | collected...
TAACTCCTAACTCCTAACTCCTAACTCCTAACTCCTAACTCCTAACTCCTAACTCCTAACTCCTAACTCCTAACTCCTAACTCCTAACTCCTAACTCCTAACTCCTAACTTATTTTATTCCTTCAAATCTTCCCAAAAAAGTTGGTGATGGGCGTGTTACATGAACTTCCCACAGTGCTTTTAACGTAGAAACTTGTTCTCTAAAAGTGTAGAAAGAAACAGTCTTTTTGCTATAACTACCCCAGTCAGGAGTTCCCAAACCAGTTGCTTCAATACCAAGTTGACGACAGGTATAAACAGCGCGTGGTAAATGGAAATTTTGCGTTACTAAAATAGCTTCTTTAACACCAAAAACCTCTTTTGCACGGTAACAGCTTTCGTAAGTGCTAAACCCTGCATGGTCAAGTGTAATATCTTCTACTGGCACACCCTGTGCAATTGCGTAGTTTTGCATGACCATAACTTCGTTATAATCAACCCTGCTATTATCACCAGTCATCAATAGCTTTTGTACTCGTCCCAATTTATACAAATCAACAGCAGCACTTACTCTATCAGCAAGCATTGGTGTCGGTGTATTATCCGGCCGAATTCCGGCGCCAAACACAACTGCAACTTTTTGTGTCGGAACTTTGTCAGCTTCAGTGAACCGACGAGTGTTAGTAGCTGCATTGACATACAAACCAAGAGTAAAGGGAGAAAGTATAGAGCTTACAATTACAGCTCCCGTCATTAGGCGCCAGTGCAATAGTAACGATAAAGTACGCATATGTTCCTATTTACCGTATGTGAGGATATATCTATTATCTATAGATTTTCCCCAAGCAACAGTAGTTCCTCAGCACAAAAGTATATTTTAATGCTCTTGTGGCACAGGCATCCCTGCCTGTGCATTCAGTCATGTGTATTATTAGAAAATGTAAAGACTTAAACAAAACTTTTTTAAACTATTTTATAGATTTACTTAACCTGATAGTATATATAAACTAGTATATTTATCCTCCTAGCACGCATAATATACATGTTTTAGTTTCAATATTAGTATTTGGGAGTAATAGCTGTGATAGACGGCAAAACTATTTCTATTTCTTTGTTTTCAGGAGCAGGTGGTTTAGATATTGGTATGGAGCAAGCGGGATTTCACACGGTAAGTGTAATCGAAAAAGACCGTGACGCGACAAAAACTCTTGCTCTCAATCGACCTCATCTTAATAAAAGTGCTGTACCAAGGGAAATAGAAAAAGTAAGTAGCCAAGATTTACTTCTAGAGGGTAGTGAAGTTTTAGGCTTGGGCAGAATTATACGTCCAGGCGAGGTAGATTTAGTAACTGGTGGTCCACCTTGTCAACCATTTAGTACAGCAGGAAAGCGAGGTTCGGTTGTTGACCCTCGTGGTAGTTTGTTTATGGATTTTATCCGTGTTGTTAGAGAAGTCCAACCACGTTTCTTTGTGATGGAAAATGTCAGAGGGTTACTTTCTGCTGCTATCCGTCACAGACCAATTAACCAGAGGGGAGAAAATTTTTTACCATTAGAACCTGATGAAATGCAGGGTGCAGCTCTTAAAGTTGTCTTAGCAGAAATGAATGAACTAGGATATAAAGTCGTTTATAACCTTTTAGACGCTGCTGACTACGGTGTTCCGCAAAACAGAGAACGCATTATTTTTCTTGGTTCCAGGGATGGTGAATCTATTACATTTCCTTTTGCGACTCATTCTAAAGATGCTAAAATTTTGCCACAGTGGCTCACTTTAAGAGATGCTTTGAAAGATTTAGTTGATTTAAAGCCAGAGTTTACACCTTACTCGGAAAACCGTTTGAAGTATTTAAGGTTATTGAAAGAAGGGCAAAATTGGAAATATTTACCAGAAGATTTAAAGAAAGAAGCGATGGGAGGCGCCTACATGTCGGGAGGTGGTAAAGTTGGTTTCTATAGACGATTATCATGGGGTAAGCCATCGCCTACAGTAACAACTTGTCCGCATCAAAAAGCAACAGATATGTGCCACCCAGAAGAATTACGTCCTTTGAGTGTAAGAGAATGTGCAAAAATTCAAACTTTTCCAGACGACTGGATTTTTTGTGGTTCAGTAACTTCTAAGTATAAGCAGATTGGGAATGCTGTACCAGTATTACTGGCAAATAAAATTGGTAATTATCTTTATGATGTTATTCAAGGCAATAAACCAAAAGGAAAAGAAATAGCTGAACAACTTTCGCTTTTCCCTTTATAAAAGTAGAGTGATGTCAACTTTGTCTTTTGATTGATTAACGATTTGCAAGTGCTTGCTTTATAGTTTTAGCTTGCAGCAAGTTCTGCAAAAGCTTTATCAATTCGTTGTAGCATGTTTTTGACATGAGTTTCAATAAGGCTATAATCTATGCAAATCATCTCCCAAAATGCTTTACCAGCAACGCGAGGTGTTTTAGAAATTGCTGGAAATGTCCATGAACCCAAATCAAAAGCTGCTATAAATAATGTTTCATCATGGATACTTAATTCATTTTTAGCTCTAGGTGCTTGAGAACCAGTTAATGTACCTTTTAGGGTTTTTAATTGAGCAAATTTTATTGTATTATTTGTAAATAAAATAATGTCTACACCTGTAATTTTCAAACCAAATTCAAAGTCTGGAACAATAACATAAGGGCTAATATTAGATATTTTTTCCCAAAGTGAACCCATTCTTGTACTTAGAGTTCTAGTAATCGAGTTACTATTAGCGAGTAATGTTGCACCAGAGAGTTGAAAGAGATTGGTCGGATTAGGATGACGCTCAATTATTGTTTTGCTTTGTTTAAAATACTTGACTAACCATTTAATAAAATTTGTTGCAAATTCATCTGTAAGAACTCGAATTAATTCTGATTGTTGTTCTAGTTGGAGAACCGAGTTACTTTGATTATCTTGTTCAATTTGATATTGAAAGTATTCTTCTGCTATTGAGGAAATAGCTTTACCTAGTTTGTATGCATTATATAAATCATTATTTGTTATATGTGTAGCATCTATTAATGAAGCCTGCTCTAAGATTAGGGCTTTTCTTTGTACAATAGGAAGCTTAACTAAAGCTTCGGCTGTAAAATCGGTAGACATAAAGATATTTTTCACTTTTGAGGACTTGCTTAGTGTTCCCCAAAGTTAGACAAAGTTTAATGTTGTATTTCTCTCGCTAAAATTTAATAAACTTGTAGGATAGTTTAGGCACCGTCCTTACCCTACAAGTTAAAATCGAAATTAAATCTAAACCTTCACTGGTTCTACCTTTATTGGCATTTCAACCTTCAACCGTTTAAACATAGCTTCACGTGCTTGCATAGCCAATTCATCTTCTAAAGGTTTTAATAAAATAGGCTGTTGATATTTCAAACGTAACGCTGTTTGAATTAACCAATCTGCCACAAAAGGATTTTTTGGTAATAACGGGCCATGTGAGTAAGTCGCAATAGCGTTTTGATGAAATGCTCCTTCGGTACCATCTTCACCGTTGTTACCCAAACCGTAAACAACTTTACCTAGCGCTTCGACTTTTCCGAGTTTTGTTCTTCCACCGTGGTTTTCAAACCCGACTAAATAAGGTTTTGTACCAGTCATTTCTTGCAAGTCACGCGCGAGTTTTGTCGCTGTAACTTCGATAACTAAGTTACCAATGCAGCGCTTCGTGTTTTCACCTGGATGTATTGATACTAAGTCTAAAATTCCTAATCCTTCGATACGCTGTCCGGCGCCTGGTTCATAGTAATGTCCAAGTAGTTGAGGTGAACCACAGGTAAACACACCAGGTGTACCATTATCTAATTTCTCACGCATTGCCTCAGCTTTGGCGCCAATTAAGTCACGCATTACAAGTTCTTGCTGACGGTCTTGGGCGCCTCCACCAACGATAATATCTACAGATTTGATATCTTCTGGAGTCGCTTCTGAATCTAGATTGACTATTTTCACATCGAATTGGCGCCATTGCGCGCGACGCTGAATCGTAATTACGTTACCTCTGTCACCATAAGTACTCATTAACTTAGGATACAGCCAACCGATAACTATTTCGTAATGCGGACTCATAAAATTTTGACCTTATTCTTTAAAATGCTAAACAAATTAGAAGTATTGTAAATGTTACTTTAATCACCTCAAAGAAAGTATTACCATACTTTGTGGTGTCCGATGTTCCAATCCAATTACAACCGCGAGATACAATGGACTGCAAAACAGCGACTTTGGTTTATCAGGGTGGAAACTACCTCGACAATATCCGTGAGATTTTCCCCGTTGCATGGAAGTTTCTAGAAGAAGTATCGTTTGCTTACGTAGATGGGAAACCCGATAAGTTTGATTCCGATATAAGAGAGATAGTTGGGGAGCAACCATTTAAATTTAGAATGGTTCACCGTGATGATAGAGACCAGTTAACCAAAGATTTATCTGATTTATTGGGTGATATCACCTCACGTTTGTTACTGGAGAAGCATTTTTCGCAAGTTGTGGGCAAACCCGTGTTTTTTAGCACAATTTGTTGTAACAGTCATTTGACTACTGACCACGAGTTAAGCTTGGAGGAAGTTTTGCCGCTACAGTGTGCAGCAGTGAAACTTCAGTAATAAGCACTTCAGTGCTTAAATAAGTTATGAGTGCTGAGTGCTGAGTAAGGTGGGCATTGCCCACCCTACAAGTATTACCTGATTTTCTTACCCGTCAGAACTTCACGCACGTCTAACATTGCGGTATACGTTGGTAGGATATGCAACGTCTCATCCGGTTTCGTATGTTCAAGCGCAGTACTAATTGCTTTCTTTAAATCTTCCTCAACAATCAAATTAACTTTACTGTCATAAACATCGCTATATCTTAAACGTAGTGCCATATCATATACCCTGTCGCCACTTACAACAAGGGTTCCACCACGTTGAACTAGCGCTTCTGTATCTACATCCCATATCCAAGATACATCTTCACCATCTTGTACCCGATCATTCAGTATCAACAGCGTTGTCTTATCATTACTTTCCGTAACAACTCGAATCGTTTCGTTTGTTCCTACAGGGTTCTTAGATAGCAAAATTCTGACTCGTTTACCGTCGATTTGCAACTCTTCTGCACGTCCAAATGCAGGTTGAAATGTTGGTATAGTATCCCTGACAGTCGCTTCATCAATACCTAACTCAATTGCTACTGTCGCTGCTGCCAAAGTATTGTACTTGTTATACAGTCCAACTAGCACCTGTGACCACTCGCTACTATTCAAAGCTGGTTTGCTGCGTTTGAAACCACACTGAGGACAACTAAATTCTCCCAAGTGCGATAAATACACACCTTCGTAGTCAAGCGAATGTCCACAGTTAGGACAATATATTGAGTCTACAGCGTGGGGAATTTCTTCGAGGTATTTGTTTGGTTCGTTCAAACCAAAAAATACGACTTTCTGTGATAATTGTTGACCCAGGTAAGATAATGTCGGGTCGTCAGCGTTAGAAATAACGGTAGTATTCGGGGAATTCGTCGATATAGCTTTTGTCCACCGTTTACTAATTGTATCAACTTCGCCGTATCTATCTAACTGGTCGCGAAATAGATTTAAACACAAAATTGCTTTCGGTTGAATCGGCGCCAGTACTTTTGGCACAATATTCTCATCAACTTCTAAAATCGCATAGTCAACATTTAACCTACCAAAGGCATCAGTACTTTCCATTAAAGCAGTTACTAAGCCGTTTTCGAGATTGGCGCCTGTAGAATTATGTGCGACCTTAAACCCCTTACGCTCAAGAATTTCTCGTAATAATAGCGAAGTAGTAGTTTTACCGTTGGTGCCAGCAATTAGAATAACTCCATTTTTAACCTGTTGGCTGAGTAACTCTAATAAACGAGGTTCAATTTTGCGTGCTATTGAACCAGGAAGCACCGAAGCAGCACCTAAACGCAACGTGCGTACAGCAAAAGTTACACTTTTTGCCGCTGATACTGCCACCCCAAGTTTTACTCTATCAATCAAATTTATATTCTTACCCACATCCGTACCTTTGTTTTCAGGCAAATGCTAACAGCTAGCATAAAAAGAAAAATTAATAAGCGAAAGTTTAGCGAATCTTTGTAAAAAAAGCCAGCAACTTAAAATACAAAGTGCTGAGACAGAGTGCTGAGTAGAAAGTGCTGAGTGCTGAGTAAAGTTAAAAGTTAGAAGTTATGAGTTAATAGTTAGGAGCCTAATTTCAACTCAGCACTCAGCACTCAGCACTCATCACTCCTTACTCAGCACTCGTTACTCTTTAGAGTTATCTTAAAAATGGTGCAGGCACAAATGATTTTTCTCCTCCAGTCTGCTTTCCTCAGCACAAATTTAGCAAAATTCTCTATCAAATTTGAAAGGCTTGTTTTAATGCGTTGTATGAAGTGGGATTTAAGAAATATACTCCAAAGTATAATTACAGACTGGCGCCAGTTCTTGTCCAAATGCTTGCTGCTGACGCTTTGCTTGTGTTGTTTGATTATTCAACCAGTTCAAGCAGGTATTAATGATGACAGGTTCGACGGTAATATTTTTGTTGTATACGCAGGTAACGGTTCATTAGTACCACCGAAAGAAGACCTCCCAACCGCACTCAAAGAACACAAACCGATATTTATGGTGTTCTATATTGATGACAGTAAGGACTGTAAACAGTATGCAATTACTACAGACCGGGTACAAGAATTTTATGGGCGCCCAGCTGAAATTATCCCCGTAAATGTCGATTTGATTCCACAAAAAGATAAATATGAACCAACCGAGCCAGGTTACTACTACTCTGGTAAGGTTCCTCAAGTTGTAGTATTTAATACTGATGGCAAGGTTATTTTGAATAAAACTGGTCAAGTACCCTTTGAACAAATCGACGATAAATTCAGAGAAGTGTTTGATTTGTTACCACGTACCGAATCAGTAGAATTAAAGCGTCGTTCGTACAATGAGTTCAATAGTGAGTTAGCTAAGTAACATTCTGAGGTGGGCTTTAGAAGCCTGCCTCAACGTTTAGTGTTATTGAATACTGCATTTGCTATCTAATAAAGGCATAATAAAAATAACTCTTGTACGGGCGGGTTAACCAAAATTTTCGATTATTTACCAGCATACAAGTGAACCCGCCCCTGCGCGCCTCATAACTCCGTTCCTTATCACTCGTAGGTTTCCTGATGTCAGTTTACACTACAGAGAAATTAATAGAAATTTTGCACTCTGAACGTCAAGCTTGTTTAAAAGGACAACGCTTAAAGTTAGATGTGACTGTATCGGGTAGTCCTGTACTTGACCAGTTTATTCGTTCAGAGGGGTTACAAAAATTTACTGCTTATCAAGATTTTAAAGCCGCAATTCATCAATATCAACGCGATAATAATGTATCGGGAATTGTTTGGCGCCCCTGTACAGTAAAAGGTATAAATTTTAAATATCCTGAAGTTGACGCTCAGTTAGTGGCATTACCCGAAGATATAGAAATACTTAAAAATGCGAAAAGCTCAATATGGAAGTTTTGGCAGCAAGCAACAGCTGACATGGATTTATTTTTGAGCGTCAACCACGGCAAACAACATCAGCTAATTGTAAAAGAAGACTGCGCGCGTATACAAGAGCGTACTGAATGGGCTGGTCTATTAGTATACGAAAAATCTAACTTTTTAGAAATAGTTTTACAGTTAGGATGGGGCAAACCCGAAGAAGCTTGTTATAAAAGAGGCTTCCCCGCATCTGGTAGTGAGTACATTCACGCAGTTAACCCCGGTCAACACCCAATTACTTAATAAACCAAAATATATTAATTTTTTGTATAAACTCTTGTGGAACAGGCATCCCTGCCTGTTTTTTTGCTGTAATATATCTATTATACTTTTTACCACAGAGACACAGAGTACACAGAGTAAGAATTTAGATTAACCACAAAGAACACAAAGGGCACAAAGGAAGAAAGAAAGGAAGAGGTCTTACAACTCATCTTTAAAAATTAATTAAATTAAAAATAAAATCAAATGGATTACAACTTTGATAAAATTAAAACAAGTGTTCTGGAGCTACCAGAAAAAGAACAGTTAATACTAATAAAACTTATAGAAGAGAAACTAGAAACAAGAGCCATGATGAAACTGTCAGAAACAGGGTTTCAAGAATGGAATCACCCAGAAGAAGATATTTATAATGATTATATTGAAACCAAAACGCAAATTTAGAGACCGTATTAATACTGTCTCTACGTGAAAAATATGGAAAGAAATAAATACCCTATTGGACAAGAATTAACAGCAGTAGCAATTATAGATGATAAAGAATTTAAAAGTGATGAGTTTTGCTTTGATAAAGTACAATTCATCTTCAATGATACAGCAATTACATTCACACCAATCATTGATACTGATGAAATTAAAATCAGTCAAGAAAGTAATGTCAACTTTCCTGCAATTCATACTCCACTTTGGTGCAAGCACTTTCTAGGTAAAAAGCTTATGACTTTGTGGGTATGCGAAAATGACCAAGGGTATCAAGACCAAGTTATTTTCGATGAGTGAAAATCTACGCCCTACTATATCCTTCGTTGCTGAAGGCTCTGCGATTAAAGCGTTTCGGCAAGAACCAGTGCGTGTAGTTAGTGCTACAAGTCTACATTCCCATACTGAGGTATCGCATTAGCGTGTACCAACCAATGGAATCTAAGGCAATATAGATATATATAGCATTGCTACCTTTACATGAGTTATTGCCTGAACCCCCGTTGTCCAAAACCAGAGAATACAAGTGACGTTAAATTTTGTTTGAGTTGTGGCGCCAAGTTACTGCTCAAAGAAAGGTATCGTGCAGTAAAGCCAATTGGGCAAGGTGGTTTCGGCAGGACTTTTTTAGCTGTCGATGAAGACAAACCCTCTAAACCCCAATGTGTAATTAAGCAATTTTACCCGCAAGCGCAAGGAACAAGCACGGTGCAAAAAGCTGTGGAGTTGTTCAACCAAGAAGCAATGCGTCTCGATGAGTTGGGTGAACATCCACAAATTCCCGATTTATTAGCTTACTTCACTCAGGAAGATAGGCAATATTTGGTGCAAGAATTTATAGACGGGTATAACTTAGCACAAGAATTAGCGCGTCAAGGCGCCTACAGTCAATCACAAATTCGTTATCTCCTCAATGATTTATTGCCAGTGCTGCAATTTTGTCACGCACGTCACGTTATCCACCGCGATATCAAGCCTGAAAATATTATCCGGCGCCGTGGCTTACCTGGACGTTCGACTGTAATTAGCGAAAATAATCCTGGTAATTTATTTTTGGTAGACTTCGGTGCCTCAAAAGTTGCTACAAATGAGGATGTCAACAAAACAGGAACAAGTATTGGTTCTCCTGAATATGTGGCGCCAGAACAAATTCGCGGTAGAGCCTTATTTGCTAGTGATATATATAGTCTAGGCGTGACTTGTATACATCTACTAACCGGAAAATCTCCTTTTGATTTACATGATATCCATAACGACACTTGGATATGGCGCCAGTATTTAAAGTCATCCATCAGTGACGACTTAGCAAGTGTCCTCGATAAAATGATTGAAACAATCCCTGTGCGGCGCTACCAATCGGTTTCGGAAGTATTACAAGATTTATATAAGTCGGCGCCGAACATCAATTATCAGCCAGTAATTAAACCTGTAGTTACCAATACTAACGCCCAACCAGTAACTAACAACTCATCACCAACGAATAATCATTTAATACCAACAGCGACAAGTACCAGTCAAATCGATACAGAATTAGAAGAAATAAAGACAATGTTCCTTACCGGAAATAAGCCTAAGAATAATTCTCAATCTCAACCGCAAACAGGGGCGCCAGCGAGTAAAAGCAAAATCGACGAAGAGCTAGAAGAAATTCGCAGCAAGTTTTTAGGGAATAATTCGTAGAAATTAATCCCCCCAACCCCCCTTATTAAGGGGGGCTTAAAACTCATGTTCCCCCCTTATTAAGGGGGGGGAGGGGGGGATCAAATCATTTAAATTTATTTCTTCGATTCGGTAATAGGCACCCATTCGGTGTGGTACGTACCAGCTTTGTCAATACGCTGATAAGTGTGGGCGCCAAAGTAGTCGCGTTGTGCCTGAGTGAGGTTTTGGGGCAATCTGTCGCGACGGTAGCTATCGAAGTAGTCAAGCGAAGCGCTGAACGCAGGAACAGGGATACCCAGTTGTGCAGCGGTCATGATAACTTCGCGCCAAGCAGCTTGTCTATCAAGAATGGTTTGTTTAAATTCTGGTGCTAACAATAAGTTTGGCAAAGACGCATTTTCGTCGTATGCGTGTTTGATTTTATTTAAGAAGCCAGCACGAATAATACAACCACCTTTCCAAATTCGCGCTAACTCGCCTAATTGTAAATTCCAGTTATAGGTAGTAGAAGCGGTACCTAATAATGCCATACCTTGCGCGTAAGAACAAATCTTCGAGCAGTACAGCGCATCACGGACTTTATTAACAAACGCTTTCACATCAGAGCCATATTTACCAGAAGGGCCAGTAAGTTGCTTCGATGCAGCAATACGCTCGTCACGGATAGATGACATAATCCGGGCATTTACTGCTGCAACAATTGTTGGAATGGCTACACCTAATTCCAATGCAGTTTGTACAGTCCAACGTCCTGTTCCCTTTTGCCCTGCTGCGTCAACAATTAACTCAACGAGGGGTTTCTTGGTGTCGGGGTCGATGTATGGGAAAATGTTAGAGGTTATCTCAATTAAAAATGAATTGAGTTCGTCGGTAGTGTTCCACTCTGTAAAGACTTGATGAAGTTGAGTGTGGTCTAAACCAGCAACGTTTTTGAGCAAGTCGTATGCTTCTGCAATTAGCTGCATATCACCATACTCAATACCGTTGTGAACCATTTTGACATAGTGACCCGAACCACCAGGCCCAATATAAGTTACACAAGGACCATCATCAACTTGAGCCGCAACTTTTGTAAAAATAGGGGACAAGTATTGATAAGAACTATCAGTTCCTCCGGGCATTAACGAAGGACCATTAAGGGCGCCTTCTTCACCACCACTCACACCCATACCGATGTAGCGTAAACCAGTAGGTTCTAATTCGCGGGTGCGTCGGTCGGTATCTTCAAACCAAGAGTTACCACCATCAATGATGATATCGCCTTCATCAAGCAAGGGTTTGAGTTGCTCAATTACTGCATCAACAGGTTTGCCTGCTTGCACCATCACCAAAATACGACGGGGACGTTCAAGGGCGCCGACAAATTCCTTCAAATCAAAAGCCGCTTTGACGTTTCGACCTCCAGCGCGGTTCGCCATGAAGGCATCAGTTTTTTCTCTCGAACGGTTGTAAACCGCAATTGGGAAGCCGTTACGTTCGACGTTAAGCGCGATATTCTCGCCCATAACAGCTAGACCAATCACACCAAAGCTTTGCAATGTCATAATCCTATTGGCTAATTGCTGTTCCTTTCATTCTTTAGGGTAGTCCGAGAATTTCGCTTCTCCCCTAAAGAAGACATTAAGAGTTATAGCGCAGAGTAAAAATACATTGCCAACACACATAAAATATTTAAATTTGTATCTAGGTAAACTTTCTCTTGCAAAAATCCCTAAATTGACATAAATGTAGTGCTGAGTGCTGAGTGCTGAGTGCTGAGTGAGAAGAGGTTAAGTAATAACAGATATTTATTTTGTATTCATGCACTTATAATGACAACTTGACACTCTAAAAACTGTTTAACTAATAAGTAAATATTATCAAAGAATAAAATTTTATACTCACTACTCAGCACTCAGCACTCAGCACTGACTACTCAGCACTCATAACTTTTTACAGGAGTACATAAAAATGCTGGCATATGTCCTAGCTTTAGCAGTTGGAATCGGCAGTATCGCGCTATACTTAGCAGCTTTCTTTTTTCCTGAAATCCACAAAAAGAATGATTTTATTTGGAGTGGTGTGGGTTTCTTTTACGCATTAGTACTATGGATATTCGCGCGTCGTATTGGTGGAGGTCTTTTACTAGGTCACATTGCTAGCGTCTCACTATTATATTGGTTTGGTTGGCAAACGTTTGCACTACGTCGTCAAACTGTACCAGCATCACAACGAACTCCCCTACCCAGTGCAGAAGAAGTCAAAGCCAAAGTTGATGGTAACAAGTTTTCGTTACCTCAAATTGGGCAACTACAAAGAACTATTACAGGCGCCTTTTCTGGAGCAAAGAACAAAGCACAAGAAACAATCAAAAAAGCTAAACCGCAGGATACAACTTCCGCAACTGCCTCACCCGCACAAATTATCGATGCACTTATTGACGAGGCGCCAACTACACCAGCACCAAAAGCCGACATCGTAAATTCAACAATTGAAATAATACCAGCACCTACCACAGAAACCAAAATTGCCGAATCTATTCCACCATCACCAGAAATAGTAGAACCAATACAAACACCAACACAAGAGGCGCCAACTCCTTCTGTAGAAGAACAAACCGAACAAACAAATTGATCCCCCCAACCCCCCTTGATAAGGGGGGCTTTAAATACTCTTTTCCCCCCTTATTAAGCGGGGCTAAGAAATACTCTTGTCCCCCCCTTATTAAGGGGGGCTAGGGGGGATCAAAAAAGATACATTTAATTTAACAAACATATGTTCTACAGTGACTTCACAAAAATTGAGCAAGCAGTTACCGCTCTCGACCTAACAGTAGAAGATATTCCCCACCTATTTAGTCAAATAGCAATAATTGAGCCATCGCTTAGGCTAAAAGAAACACTAGAAGAATGTTTAGACTTAGCAGCCAGTATAAGTACCGAGAAAGCGCGTTCAGAATTGATTATCACACCCATCTTGCTAGAAATACGGCGCCTATTCAAAAATAGAATTGGCTATTTTTCCGGCAACACATTTAATATTGATGCATCAAAAGGTTTAACAGGCGCCTGTGACTTTATATTAAGTGCATCAAACAATCAATCGCTGATTACAGCACCTGTACTCACTCTAGTAGAAGCTAAAGATAATGATATTAGTATTGGGCTAGGACAGTGTATAGCGCAAATGGTTGGCGCCCAAATATTTAACGCTAGAAAAGGTGCAGAACAAAAAGTTATCTATGGTGCAGTATCAACAGGTACTAACTGGAAATTTATGACATTAGAGGGCAATTTAGTAAAAATCGATTTAACCGAATATTTCATTAATCAAATCGACAAAATATTAGGTATACTTGCTGAACCATTTAAGCTTTATTACGGAAGGTAGGGTGTGTGAAAGCTATTACAATCTACTGCGGAAATGAAATATTAAACTGCTTTCACGCACCGACTCTCAATTGTGATTAAAAATTCCTAAGTAAAAAACATCTGTAACTTATTGGTATGGGCTGTATATTTTATTGAATGTGTTCAAGAATTAAGCTCATCAGAGAAAGATGATTTACCCAAAGAAAACAAACATAATCAAAAGGATGGAGGATAGGAGGGTGCGTCATTATAACGTTATGGTGTTGATTCATATTTCTTTGCAGGCACCATCTACACTACCTGGTGTACCTACCTGGTAGAACTCCAACCGTGGCGCCCTAGATTGTAAAAAAAATCAATATCATCTTCTTGGTACATTTGCCCTAAAAAACTTTAAGATATAAGAAGATATGACTCTAAGCAGAAAATATTGGATGTAAAAATAGTAACATCTATATGTAAGTTAAATCAAGACGTGTGTGCCAATGGTACTACTATTGAAAATAGGCACCTTAATCATTATTGTGCCTTTAGCTGTACTAGTTGTATTTTACTCTTGGGCAAGTGAAAGCTTTTATCCCAAAGACAAATACAACGAAGTAGTTAATTTCGATAAAACCTCACCACCTAGTAATCAAGATACTTTTACAGTTATTACCTATAATATAGGTTATCTATCAGGTTTAGATAATGCAGCGACCTCAGAGACTGCCATTCAACCAAGCAAAGACTTTTACGACGATAACTTAAAAACGGCAGTAGCTGCAATAAAATTATACAATGCTGATTTTATTGGGTTTCAAGAAATAGATATAGCTTCCAAACGCTCTTACAACGTTAACCAAGTAACAGAACTAGCAAAAAATCTTAGTTTACCAACAGCACTAATTGGTATAAACTGGGATAAAAATTATGTCCCGTTCCCATTTTCCCCGTTATCTGCTCAGTTTGGACGCACTCTTGCTGCACAAGCTATACTCAGTCGTTTCCCTATTACACAAAGCGAACGTATTGTTTTAGAGAAAGTCGCAAGTCAACCTTTTTACTACAAAGCATTTTACCTTGACCGTATTGCCCAAGTTGCTCAAATCGATGTCAATGGCAAACCGTTAATTATTATTAATATTCATGTAGAAGCATTCGACGAAGCAACCCGCATCAATCATACTATCAAAGTTAAAGAACTTGCAGAAAGCTATGCACGATTATACCCTGTATTACTCATCGGTGATTTTAATAGCTCTTTAAATCGAGATAAAGAAAATAACCCTTCGATTAAACTACTGTTAGAATCAAATAAACTCAAATCAGCTTTTAGCCTAGAGCAACTTCAAACCAAACAAGTTGCAACTTATCCATCTAACGAGCTTACCCACACTCTCGATTACATTTTCTATAACAGCGAACGTATCGAGTTTATAGAATCACAACTTCTTAAAGAAGCAAAAACTGCATCAGACCATATCCCAATAATGATGAAATTCCGGTTACGTTAACCATACATGAATTTTAATGTCAATTAATCTCAATTAATAAATCTATGGCAACTTACCCAAATTATCCATTTGATATCAAAGAAATAGCACTTGAAAATCAAAACGCACCTGATATTGTAACGTATTTAGTTGCAAGCAATGCACCTAAAAGTGTTGAAATTAGTAGCCAACAACCTACTGATGGAAGCAATGATAAGTTAGATGTAGATGATGGACCAGATGTAACGCGCGAAAAAATTAGGAAAATAGCTGAGTTTTTGACAGATAAAAACAAGCTAGCAGAAGTAGTCATCCATATTCATGGATACAATACAAGAAGTAAAGATTTTGAAAACTGGGTAAAAGAGATACAGCAGTATATTACTACAGATGCATTTATTAAAGAAAAAAAAATTGCTTTTATAGGTTACTACTGGCCCTCAGAATATATTAATTTTAAGTCAGATAATAAAGACGAATTGGTAACTAGTCACTTTGCGAAAGCAATTAAAAGCCTGCCAATTTTTTTCAAAACTATATATACTTATTCAAGTTGGGGGTTGATAGCTGCTTTTGCCTTTATTTTGGCGATTTCTGGCTTAAGTCTCAATGATAATTTTTCATTTGAGTTTTCCAGTTTTGCCTTTTTCTTATTTACGTTAGGAATTGCCTTTTTTGCCTGTTTATTTGGTTGGGTTTTAGGCTCAATATTACTGAGAGTTTCAATATACTTTCGAGATAACTACCGCGCGGTTAACTACGGAGTTCCAGACTTAGTAGAGTTTATTCGCCAAATCGATAATGCAATTATAGAGAAGGCGGAAGGAGATACTCGGTATGAGAAGAAAAAGAATTTTTCTCTAGAAAATAATCCTAAAATTAAGTTATCATTTATAGCCCATAGTATGGGTGCATTCGTTACCACAAATGTAATTCGCATCCTCTCAGATATATTCGATGAAAATTCAATACCCAAATTAAGTCAAGGTAATGTAGAAATAGAACCATCACCAAATATTGGTAATGTATTTTCATTAGGTCGTTTAGTATTAGCTTCACCAGATATACCTATTGAGACAATAATGCCCGAAAGGTCTAACTTTTTGCGTTCCTCATTACGCCGTTTTGAAGAATCTTATTTATTTAGTAGCCAGGGAGATGTTATACTACGAGTTGCTTCAACAGCAGCAAACTATATAAGTTTCCCTGCAAATACTTATGACCGAGGTTTTCGATTAGGTAATATAGTAGTAGATAGTCGTATTGATAAAAATGACAAATCAAATTCGGCGCCGATGCGTTATGGCATTACCAATCAAAACCATGATGGTAGCGTAAATGCTGATGATAGAAGTGCAATGGCAGAAATAGGTATTGTTTCTGACAACACACTAAAAACCTTATCAGACCTTTTGTCAAACAATAGTAAGGTAACTCAAAATAACGCCATCGCTGGATTATTTACTTACTTTGACTGCACAGATTATAGAGATAAAGTAATTATTAATAATGAAAAAATCAGTCAAAAACCAGAGGGTGTTTTAACTAGAGCATTACGCCACAGCAAACTTTCTTTTGTAGATTGCTTAATTCTAATTTCTGATGCCATCGTCATTGAAAAGAACGTTCATGGTGGATACTTCCAAGGAGAATTTAGTAGAAAAATGCTTTATCGATTAGCATTTTTAGGATATAAAGACTTTTTAGTTTCTTTGAAAAATGAACCTGATTATCAAGAAATAGTGGCACAAATTGAAACATCATCAAATAATCAAGAGACACCATTTGATGCTCATAAAGAAGCAATGATTAAATTATTACAAGTTCTATCAAAACAATGCGAAGACAAAGGAATTAAAGTATTTTTGGCGCCGGAGCGATATCGTGTAGATATGTTAGGTGAACAGCGTAATCGTAAAGGGTACTAATGGATAGTGGGACGGGCAGGATGCCCATCCCACAAGAATGATCAAAAAATTGGTTTGAGATTTACCTTAATATAAAGAAATATAAACGTTAAAATAAAATAAATCTAAATGATATGAGTGGCAACTTCATAATAATTGTACCCCTGCCAAACATTTATGTTGTAGGCGCCCCTCGCATTGGCTTGACCTTTATATACAACTGCTGCATTTCAATGTTCATGCCTATAATTAGAATATAAAAAGCAGGCTGTAAACACATGGCAGAAATTGTTACCCTTCAACTCCCTCCGCACCTGGCACAAAGAGCAAAAGAAATAGCTGCTCTCAATCATCAGCAGTTGGAAGATTTATTAATCGAATTCATAGACCGTGCGATAACAGAACTACCTGTAGAGTCACTACCTGATGAACAAGTTTTGGCTTTATGTGACATACAGATGGAAACTGACCAACAAGAGCTTTTTAGTGATTTACAAGCACGTAATACTGAAGGACAGCTTAATCAAGTAGAAACCCAGCAGCTTGATGAACTTATGCAAGTGTATCGGCGTGGCTTAGTTCGCAAAGCAAGAGCCTTAAAAGTAGCGGTGGAACGTGGCTTGAAATCATCCTTATATTAACGATAATGGCTCGTCCTTACATACCTGTTGAAGTAGTTAGTCGTGTCCGCAATACTGCCAGAAATCCTTGTGGCTACTGCTTAAGTCCCCAGCATTTGGTAATGGCTCGCTTAGAAATCGAACATATAAAACCTGTTTCTAAGGGTGGTAGCAGTGACGAAACAAATTTGTGGTTAGCTTGTCCACTTTGTAATGGCTACAAAAGTGATAAAACTACAGCAACTGATCCAGACACAGGTGAAACGGTAAATTTGTTTAATCCTCGTACCCAGGTTTGGTCTGAACATTTTTATTGGACTCAAGATGGTTTGCGTATCGTAGGCAAAACACCTACGGGTCGCGCGACAGTTATAGCTTTACATTTAAGTGATGACCCGGATGCACTCGAAGTTCGCAGTTACTGGGTACTTGCAGGATGGCATCCTCCAGAAGATTAAACTGCTTTCTACTTGTATCGATTAACCACTAAAATCAATACAGCTATTAAAATAAAAATCATTCCTGAAGGTAGTGTAAAAATAGCAGTCCCTAAAAACCCATCAAGTATTCTTATTAATTGATGTGAAATTATATAATTCCAATGTGTATCAGTGCTACAGCTTAAATATGAACCCCAAGAACTTAGTTTCTCGACACATTGGTAAACATATCTAGCAATGATTCTACCTATTATATAAATTACTGGCGCCGTGAAAGTATAAACAAGTAAACTAATAAATATTTGTTTCATAGCAGTTAGGGCATTATACGTAAAATCCATGCGTGTAAAGACATGACATGTCTCTATATGGTTAAAATTTAATAATTATTTAAGAGTATAAAACATTACCTAATTTTTGATGCAAATCTTTAAATTCAAGCTTGAAAAGATTGGCGATTGCTATGTTAGATTTATAGTAATTCTGAACACTGTTATTTGCGTCTCCTATCCAAACGAGTATCTACTACCGACACTATGAAACTTGACAAATTGCAGGAACTCAAGCAAAAACTGACTGATGAAAAAGACTTTTCTAAAATCTGGCTGTATTACATGGATAATTTTGCCGACGTTCCAGAGTTCATTGAACAACACGGCAGACGTGTCCAAAACAAACACCTAGATACTGTTGTCCGCAAAACTTGCCAAGAAATGTTTGGTAGGAAAGTAAAAATTCATCATGACCTCACAATTTATATTGCAGAGCATAAGTTCTTTCATGGACCATTCCAAGCAGGAGGACGTATTGGCGGTTTTATTTATTTCGAGGATATAAAAGTTGGGCTAATTGCAGTATCGGCAGATTACCCCCCTACCGATATGGTCAAGTATTCACGTTTTACTGAAATGGCTATACACAAGTCAGGATTTGGTTTTAATCCTCAAGACCTTAATTAAGAAAAACATTAATTCATTTTCAAATTGTGGCGCCTGTGTTATTAAATGGCGCCTAATCAACAGTACTCTAATCTTGTACCTCCATTTATTGCAGAACGCCAAGTTATAGATGTACCTGTATACGAAGAACTTAAGCAACAAGAATTAAATAGCCGAATTCCTACAAATACAACTACTTCAACGTTTAATATTCAACAAAATCCGATTAATAATGATGTTGACTGGGAGCGATTATTTCCTAGCACTGGTACTGAATCTAACCCAAATGTAATTAGAGTTACAGGTGGTGGACTTAATATTCCATCATAGGTTATTCAAAGCAATACCGTTATTATTGTTGAACAAGGCGATATTAATCTAAACGGTAGCGGACATGATTTTACAAATGTCGTACTCATCGCTAATAACGGCAACATAAATCTTAATAATATTCGCTCCAGCAATCTTTCCGTACTTGCCTCTGGTTCTATCAACACAAATTCGGAAGCAAGGTTTGGGGGAGCAAGTTTACTTGCAGCGGGTTCTCCCACAGGAACTATCAACTTTAACGGCGCCACCAATACTATAACCGAAGCTGATAAATTGCGGGTAATTTCCCAAGGTGACATCACTTACAACAGCACCGCAGACACTCGTGGAGAATTCATCAGTGGCAAAAATTTCACTGCAAATAGTAATTCTACAATCATTGGTGGAATTGATGCGAAAGGAAATATTATTTTTAACGGACAGGTTACTGTCATCGGCGCCAACACAACAGATAACGTCAGCAATCAGGCGCCGGAAATCTTCACCCAGCCAGAAACTGAATATACCATCCTGCGTAACAGCGCATTGCAAATAACTAGCATTCCTCTAGCAACGACTCAACCAGGGTTAGCAGAAATTCAAGGACAAGCGTTTTTAGATATTAACCGTGATGGCAAAAGAAGTTCAGAACCAGGTATTGATGGTTTTGTAGTAGAGTTGGTTTCTGCGACGGGTGAAGTTGTAGCTCAACAAATTACCCGTAGCGTAGACTTGAACGGTGATAATAAAATTAACCCATTTACCGAACAAGGTCTGTACAAATTTGCTAATTTACAACCAGGAAGCTACCAGATTCGCCAAGTTGGTAAAGATAGTTGGAATCTAACTTCACCTATTGATATTGCATTAGCTACCAGCGAGCAAAAAGTCGGAGTTAACTTTGGTAACGTACAAAATTACTCATACCAAGTAGGCGCCACAGATTTAGACGGGGATGCTCTTACCTATAGTTTAGTATCGGCGCCAGCAGGGGCAACAATTGATGCGACAACAGGAAAATTGGTATGGACACCCGATGCAACAGGAGAATACGCATTTAAAGTTAAAGTCGCAGATGGTAAAGGTAGAGAAAATACTCAAGAGTTTACATTAAATGTCCTTGACCCCAACCGTTTACCCATTAGACGCGGTGGTTTTAAAGAGGGTTATACTGAAGGTCTTAAATACCTGGAAGCGCTTGCTCCAAAATAGTTGATAGAAATGTAAGTCGGTTGAAGCTAAACCCAACAGTCATTACAATTAGTGATTTTTTAATCTACATACAACCCAAGATCTATTAATCATGAACATATACATTACAGTTCTAAATGTGATGTATATGTTTTTCCAATAACAATTCAAATTATCTGAGTGGCGCCTTCATGATATTGTGGCAAACTTAAACTTTGGGTTGCAGGTGTCATCATTTTGGTTTGACCTATGTATACTGCTGCATCTATTAATAATTTTATAGTACACGTGTTTGAAAAATCTGATTTTATGGAATTACTGGCACCACTATTAAATCTCTGAAAATTATCTCCTAAAATTTTTACTTAATGACAGCACATATGCTATCATAATTCAATGGCGATTAAAATTGTAGTTGATACTAGTGTTTTTATAAGTGCGCTTATTAGCTCTACGGGTTCCAGTAGAGAACTAATTCGTTGCTGCTTGAAAGGCGAATATCAGCCTTTAATGGGAAACGCTCTATTTTCTGAGTATGAGTCGGTTATGACGCGAGAAGAAATTCTCACCAAATGTCCTTTAACTAATGCAGAAATTTCTGCTTTACTCGCATCGTTTATGAGCGTTAGTGAATGGGTGTTTATTTACTACTTATGGAGACCTAACTTAAAAGATGAAGCTGATAATCACCTAATTGAATTAGCAGTTGCTGGTAATGCTCAAATTATTGCCACTCATAACATCAAAGATTTTCAGAATTCAGAATTGTTATTCCCTAACCTATCCATCTTAAAACCTGAAGAAATTATTAGGAGTTAAACGCATAATGGCTACTTTAACTATTCGTTTACCAGACGAAAAACACAATAGATTAAAAGAACTTGCTCAATCTAAAGGCATAAGTGTCAATAAGCTGATTGAAGAATTGTCCACCATCGCTTTAGCAGAATTTGATGCCCACACCAGATTTAAAGCAATGGCTGCAACTGGCAATCCAGAAGAAGGCTTAAGAATACTGGCTAAACTTGATGCTCTTATGGAATAAGGATAAAAGAACTTGTAGTTTATTTTATAAAATGAACTACATAATTTCTTTCTATGCACAAAAATAAATAAATGGAGTGAATAAATATTTCTGCGTCTTGATATCAATGGGCTTAAGCATACTCTTAAAAGTTGTCGTTATTTACATCATCATGAAACTCTCCTATTTTAAAATCTTCTTTGGTTGAGTGTTGATTTGAAGTAGATAACATACCAAAGTACATGTTTTGCTGAGTAACCTTGACAGGTTGAACATCCAAAAACGTAACAATTACAAGACTTTCTGATATATCAGATGGTACTTCGTCCGAAGATATTCCCAAGTTTGTTACTGCTTATCCGCTCAAGGTATAATGAAAATGATTACAGAACTTGATAGAGTTATACTCACAACTGATATACCCGATTACGGTTTGAAAACTGGTGATATAGGTACAGTAGTTTTAGTGCATCAAGGTGGTAAAGGCTATGAGGTCGAGTTTGTTACTTTAAGTAGAGAAACTATAGTAGTAGTTTCGTTATTTGCAGAGCAAGTACGTTCTCTAAGCAGCAGGGAAATTGCACACGCACGGGTATTGGTGTAACCAAAGCAATCTGGTCTTAAGTTTACATTTTCAGCAGAGGCGCCTTAACCGATAATAAAAGTGTTGGCACCAAACATCAATTATATTTACAAAACTTACGATATGTTTTAGGTATAACCTTCACACTTTAAGCATCCTGCAAACTCTTCTATAGAAGTTTTAGCAAAAGGTTTTTTGGTTTAAGAAGTATTCCATCGCTTGTATTTATTGCTACTAGTTCCTGTCCTACTTCCCAGCCAGTAGCTTTTATTAATGACTCAGAAATTATTACTTGCCCAGAGTCTAAAACCTTTGCTATGTCCATATACGCAGCAAATAAAATCAAAGTATGTATACTTACATAATTATAGCTTAAGTTAACTATTTTTTCGGTATGAGTAACAAAATATTTTGAGCCTATCTTATTAAATTTATGTCCAAACAGCTAGCGTTAACGCTCCTAACCAATCTCCAGTCGTACACTTGCCAATAATATAAAGCCTGTAGAGAGCGTCATTACCTAATACATAAACTCGTGTATCTTTTAAATGAGTGGCTATAAACTCTTCAAAATTTGTATATTCATAAGGATAGCCTGCTCCTTGCTCTACATCGAAAACTCCTCGAAAGCTGTAAATTTCTAAAAACCTAATAGACCTTAAAACTTCTTCTATTGCCCAATCTTCCCTAAGAGAAGCTTTAAAAACAATAAGTGATGCTGAGTCTTCTAAAATAGGTTTGATTTGTTCTGATAAACTTGATAATTCTTCGCTAACAGGATAATTATATCTGGGTAAACGTTCTCCAAACCCAGCGCTGTCAGGAAGTTCAACTTTTTGGGTAAATGCTACCCAGTCACCTGTAGTTGTTTGCCCAACTATCAATCCAAGTAAGTCATAACCCCTAAACCCATCACTACCAGCTTTTCCGCTTTTTTCGTTATAGGTTTGGATTTTAAAAAAACGTAATTCTTCTAATTCTGTTTGTAATATTTCGATTAGAGAGTGGTACTTTGGTAAAGCTTGAGAAATCATTCTATTACTACTAGCTTCAGAATAACGACCTGGACGAATAAATCGATTTCTCCAAACTTCTATTAGTTCATCAAGGCTTATCTCTGTTAATAATCTTGAAGCTTCTATAAGTTTAACAAAGCTAAACTCGCCTTGCTCTGATATTGACCAGATGAGAGGACGAAAAGGGTGATCTCCTTCGCTACCAATCCCGCTTCCACCTGAAGTTAAATTTTTGACGATGGTTTCTAAGGTTGTTAATAATTTTTGTGTTTCAGGCAGCATAGTACATATAAGTAACTTTTAAGTGGCATAAATGCAAAGATTTTGTTTTTTATCCTGGTTCTCTTGTAGAGGACTTTTGCTATTAGCATCGGGTTTTCAATCTGATGTGGGTCGGAATGTAATTGAAAATCTATGGGGGTTTTATATTCAAATGAATTGTATGGGGCAGGCAGGGATGCCTGCTCCACAAGAAGCTCTACTATATCAGGCGCCGTAATCCAAAACAAATAACTCATCCGTTGCATCCGTTGCATCCGTTGCCAATATGCTACACTCATGCTACAATAGTCTGAAAATCTAGCGGTACAAACATATGGATATTATTCCCATTAGAATATCTCTCACTCCCCTCTTTTCCAACGATAATAGTGAAAATCTGACCTTATATAAATCCAAGCAATTAGTACAGTGACAGAAGCAAAAAGTTACAAAGACACAGTAAATCTGCCGCAAACGAAATTTGACATGCGCGCGAATGCGGTGAAGCGAGAGCCTGAAATACAGAAGTTTTGGGAAGAAAACAACATATACGGGCGCCTCTCAGAAGAGAACCCAGGCGAATTATTTATACTGCACGATGGACCACCCTACGCAAACGGTTCGCTGCATGTAGGTCACGCTTTAAATAAAATTCTCAAAGATATCATAAATCGCTATCAGCTTTTACAAGGTCGTAAAGTTCGCTATGTACCGGGTTGGGACTGCCACGGGTTGCCTATCGAACTAAAGGTTCTGCAAAATATGAAACAAGCAGAACGGCAGGAATTAACACCTTTGAAACTAAGACAAAAGGCGAAAGAGTTTGCATTACAAGCTGTTGATGAGCAGCGTAAAGGTTTTAAACGCTACGGTGTATGGGGTGATTGGGAACACCCGTATTTAACGATGGCGCCTGAATACGAAGCTGCACAAATCGGTGTATTTAAGCAGATGGTTTTGAAGGGATGTATATATAGAGGGTTAAAGCCTGTAAACTGGAGTCCTAGTTCGAGGACTGCTTTGGCTGAAGCTGAGTTGGAATATCCAGAAGGACACACTTCTCGGTCTTTGTATGCTGCGTTTCCAATGACAAGTTTATCGGATGCAGTTAAGGATAAGTTTAGCGAGTATGTACCTGATTTGGGTGTTGCTATCTGGACGACCACACCTTGGACAATACCTGCAAATTTGGCTGTTGCTGTAAACCCAGATTTGGATTATGCAATAGTTGAGGCGCCACTCGAAGGTATCAATTTTAAATATATAATCGTTGCGAATGATTTAGTCGAACGTTTATCAACGACTCTCAACACACAGTTAACAGTAAAAACCACTGTTAAAGGGAAAGAATTAGAACATTCTACCTACAAACATCCTTTATATGACCGTGAAAGTCCGGTAATCATAGGGGGAGATTATATCACTACCGAATCTGGTACAGGATTAGTACATACGGCGCCTGGTCATGGTCAAGAAGACTATATAGTTGGGCAACGTTATGGTTTACCTATCTTGGCGCCAGTCGATGATGGTGGTAATTTTACTGCTGAAGCTGGACAATTTGAAGGGTTAAATGTGCTTGGTGATGGCAACCAAGCTGTTATAGATGCTTTAACACAAGCAGGTTCTTTATTAAAAGAAGAACCATATCAACATAAATACCCTTACGACTGGAGAACCAAGAAACCCACTATATTCCGTGCAACCGAACAATGGTTTGCATCGGTAGAAGGGTTCCGTGACGAAGCACTCAAAGCTATCTCCGAAGTACGCTGGATACCTGCACAAGGTGAAAATCGTATTACACCAATGGTAGCCGACCGTTCGGACTGGTGTATCTCACGTCAGCGTAATTGGGGTGTACCTATCCCTGTGTTTTACGATGAAGAAACTAACGAACCTTTATTGAACGAGGAAACAATCAACTACGTTCAAAAAATCATAGCTGAAAAAGGTTCAGATGTTTGGTGGGAATTATCGGTAGAGGAATTATTACCTGAAAAATACCGAAATAATGGGCGCCAATACCGCAAAGGAACCGATACGATGGACGTATGGTTCGACTCTGGTTCATCGTGGGCAGCAGTTGCCGAACAACGGGGTGAGTTACATTATCCTGTAGAGATGTATTTAGAAGGTTCCGACCAACACCGGGGATGGTTCCAATCAAGTTTATTAACTAGTGTTGCTGTACATGACCGGGCGCCATATAAAATAGTGTTAACTCACGGATTTACTCTTGATGAAAAAGGTTTCAAAATGAGTAAATCGCTCGGTAACGTGCTTGACCCGAATGTTGTTATCGAAGGTGGAAAAAATCAGAAAGAAGAACCACCCTATGGCGCCGATGTTTTAAGATTATGGGCATCATCGGTTGATTACACCTCTGACCAGCGTATCGGTAAAAATATCATCAAGCAATTGGGAGATATACGCGGAAAAATCCGTAATACTGCACGGGTATTACTAGGTAACTTGCACGACTTTGACCCAGAGAAACATTTAGTTCCCCTAGAGAAACTACCCGCAGTTGACCGTTACATGTTGCACCGGATGACGGAAGTATTCAAAGAAGTAACCGATGCATTTGATACTTTCCAGTTTTTCCGTTTCTTCCAAACAGTGCAAAACTTCTGCGTTGTTGATTTATCCAGCTTTTATATAGATATCGCCAAAGATAGACTATATATCAGTACACCCGATGGTTTTAGGCGCCGTAGCTGTCAAACCGTGTTGTATTATGCATTAGATAACTTGACGCGCGCGATAGCACCTGTACTATGTCACCTTGCCGAAGACATCTGGCAATTTCTCCCTTACAAAACACCATACAAATCAGTATTTGAAGCTGGTTGGGTGAAATTAGATAGTAAATGGGAAAATCCAGAACTAGCAACCTTCTGGGAAAAAATGCGCGATATCCGCAATGATGTAAATAAAGTGCTAGAACAAGCGCGCGTTGATAAACAAATTGGTTCATCCTTAGAAGCTAAAGTGTTACTGTACGTAACTGATGAAAAACTACGTTCGGCAGTAAAAGCACTGGAAATAGACACAAATGGGATAGACGAATTGAGGTATTTGTTTATCACCTCGCAAGCAACAGTGTTAGACTCAGCACAACAACTAGAAGGGTTGAAATATAACTCAATATCTGATAACTGGGGTATTGGAGTAGTTGACGCAGAAGGAGAAAAATGTGACCGCTGCTGGAACTACTCAACCCACGTCGGAGAGTCAAAAGAAGACCCATTACTGTGCGAACGCTGTGTCAGCGCATTAGCAGGAGACTTTTAGCAATGGTTTTCCAAAAATCAAATTAAACATCTTGTGGGGTGGGCATCCTTGCCCGCCCTTTCATATTGAGTGAAGATAACGTAGGTTGGGTGGAGGTTGGGTGGAGGCTTTGCGGAACCCAACATTACACCTAATTAAGGCTATATATTCAAAAACTTTTATTCAATGCATTAATTGTGATGGGTTGACTGGCAACGGATATAACGGATGTAACGGATGAATTATCTTAGGTGCATCAATTATCTAATACATAACTACGTCATAAAAATTAATATTTTACAGTACTAACGTTCTATATAATTACTTGAATAGTAAATATTATTACCACAGAGGCACAGAGTTCACAGAGTAATTATGCATACATGTGTTCTAAATTTAAATAAGTTTAGGCGCCTGTGTCGTGTAAACGATTATTGTTAACACCGCTCAAGGATGATGATTCGGATTATCGGTTAGTAACCCAAGAGCTTGAGCAATAGTATTTAGGCGGTCGTCAGATGTAAGAAAAATCAAGGAGATGGATTGCTCAGTAGAGAAAACGGGTTGAATTTTTACCACTGATGCCAGCTGTATAGCATCATAAGCGCGTAAAGGATACTGCCCGACCAGTTGACCCGCAGTTTCTGATAGTTTGGCATCGAGTTCAATAACTTGGTACTGATTATTTAGGTCAAAGCGAAACCTTTGAATAATCAAGGCTTTGTCGGGGGGAGTTAAAGTACCTTCCCGTTCTCTTCTCGCTAACGCACTCAAGACTTCTACCCAAGTAATTCGGCTAATAAACAACAAGTTGCTCTCTTGGGGCGCCGAGAGCGCTTGTATCCAGGTACTACCAGTTTCCGGTACGTACCGTTTTACGAGGGCGCTGCTATCTACGAAGTAAGCGGTCACATTAAGCCTCGTTCTTCGATAATAATTTCGGAGAGCGGCTTGCCTCCTGATGCCGTAAGTCTCTGGGTCAGTTCACGCCAAGCTTCTTCTCTTACTGGCTCAACATCGCTCTTGTGTTGAGGAGGTGTTACCAGTCCTGCTGCTACTAGGGACTGAATTATTTTTTCGGTATCTTTTGATGCTTCCAAGGTCAAAACTTGCAGTCGCACAGTTTGCCCATCAGTTAAAGACAAAGGACTTTGGGGGTGCAGCATCCCATTAGAGTAGACGGCAGTAATAATTTCTGACATAGTTAACGCACTATTAGACAAAGCCTGTATTTAAATTAGCGTACTTTAGAAAAAGGCGCCATATACATTGAATTTATGATGTTTTACAAAGTAGTAGGCGCCTTTTATGGAGTTACATTTAATTGAAGTAAAGTTGTTGAACTAATGCTTGACGCAGAATTACACTATTATTTCTTCTCACAGTTAAGGTTCCATTTTTTCCACCAGGGACAGAAACACCATATCTATATTCACCATTAACGGCTTCAAAATATCTTCCTCTATTTTTAGAACCATCTACAGTTAAAGGCAGACGTATAGCTTTACCAGTCTTTCTGTCTAAACCTACATAACTAAGTGCTGAATCTCCACTGCCACAAATGCTTACTAAAAAATTCTTTGTTTGGGCTATAACAAATGAGCTTTCATTGCTTCTACATAAATTACGAATTTGTTGCGCTTGAGCAGTTTGTGTAAAAGGAAGGGAAAGTGAGCATATACCAGCTACAGATAAAACTAATTGTGCAGCGCGCTTTGTATTGAATTGCATATATTTTACAGGAGAGAATTGTTTGATTTGTTACTAGTTTCTACAATGTGTAGTTTGGTCTTTACGGAAAATACGGTGAAATTATAGTTACACTAATAGGCGCCAGTGTAAATGTTTCTAATTATTGGTTCGCGTAGGATTACACGATTATTTTTTCTTACAATTAAGTGTTTGTTTGTTCTGGAAGCAACAGTTACACTATATGTGTATTCCCCGTTAACAGCTTCAAAATATCTTCCTCTGTTTTGACTACCATCTACAGTTAAAGGTAGACGTATAGTTTTACCAGTCTTTTTATCTAAACCTACATAAGTAAGGGGTGATTCGCTACCGCAAATACTTACGATAAAACTTTGTGTCTCTGCGCCAACAAATGTACTATCTTGACTGCTACATAAGCTTTGTACTTCTCTTGCTTGAGCGGTTTGTGTAAAAGGCAGTGAAAGTGTGCATATACTAGCTACAGATAAAACTAATTGTGCAGCACGCTTAGAATTGAATTGCATATATTTTACAAAAGAGAATTGTTTGATTTGTTACCAGTTTCTACAACATTTACTTTAGTCTTTACGGAAAATACGATGAAATTATTTGCCCCACAAGTGGCGATAGGTATGTCGTCCAGCAATTAACCCGCTACTATGATAATCGATGATAGTTGCATACCAAGGCACCAGTATATTTTCGTAGCTGTTACATAGCGGTGATTATCAATTTCGCGCCGCCTCTTGGTAATGATATTCAGAATGATAAGTTGAAAGAGCGCGCTGCACAAACCTATCAGGTATATCTTAATGACGTAATGTTGTTTCTGCCAAAACTGGATGCTCCCAACTGTGCCTAGACTTTCATGACCAAAATACTACCAGAAGGCTATCTTACTTACACCGAACTTAGGGTACATAAGTATTTTGCACCTGTTTCAAAAACCAAGTTTATAATCCAGGTGTAAAATATCAGGTGACGTATAATTAATTTTCGGAGATATTTAGTGAAGATGATTTTTGTGGAAACTGTACACTATGTAAATAAGCATATCGTCCTCCTTGAGCTATTAATTCGTTGTGACTACCACTTTCAATAATCTGCCCCTGTTCTAAAACAACGATAAAATCTGCATTTTGAATTGTCGAAAGCCGATGGGCGATAATTAAGCAAGAGCGATTTTTGAGCAACTCTTGTAGTGCTTGTTGTATTAAATGTTCTGACTCTGTATCTAAGGAGGACGTTGCTTCATCCAGAATAAGGAAGCGAGGATTTTTAATTAATGCTCTGGCAATCGCTAACCGTTGTCTTTGTCCTCCAGATAATTTGACTCCCCGATCACCAATTACAGTATCGTAACCATTGGAAAGTTCGGTGATAAATTCGTGAGCATGGGCAATTCTTGCTGCTGCTTCAACCTCTAAGTCTGTGACTCCTGGTTTACCATAACCAATATTTTCTTTAACCGAAGCGTGTAAAAGTAAGGTTTCCTGAGAGACAATTCCCATCTGTCCGCGTAATGATTTAATTGTCACATCACGTATATCATGACCATCAAAAAAAATTCTTCCTTTTAAGGGGTCATAAAAACGTGCAGCTAAATTCGCTACAGTTGTTTTGCCTGCACCAGAAGAACCCACTAAAGCAACTGTCATTCCTGGTTGGATATCCAGGGTGAGTTTGACAACATTTTTAGTTGGACTATAACCAAACTCAACGTTTTCAAACTTGACATGACCTTTAATTTCTGGTAGTTCTATGGCATTGGGTTTTTCTACTACTTCCGGTAGCGTGTCTAAAGTTTCAAAAACTCTCTCTAACGCTGTCGCACCTTTTTGTAAAACATTCATAATTCTACTAAAACGTTTTGCTGGTTGGTTAATTTGATTTAAATAAGCCAAAAAAGCCGTTAATTCACCAACACTTATTTTTGCCTGCATTACCTCCCAAGAACCATACACAAGAATAATAATGTTGCCAAGATTATTCATGAAATCAATTACAGGTGCAAAAGCAGACCATAATTGCACTGTACGAAGATTAGCTTGCATGTTTTGCTGATTTCTTTCCGAAAAACGGACAATTTCATACTCTTCATTCGCACAAGATTTGATTAATTTGATATTCGATAAAGTTTCTTGAAGATGATTATTGATTTCTGCACCTTGTTTTTGTAAGTCTCGATAAGCGCCCCTCATTTGCATACCAAATAGCTGTGTTAAATAAACCATAATTGGTAGCGTAAATAGAATTAATAAAGTTATTTCCCAGTCTGCAATAAATAAATAAATAACAATTGCAATAAAAGTAAACGTTTCGGCGATTATTTCTGCAACATCTGTTGTCACTAACTTTTCTAAAGCATCAACATCCTGGGTTAATCTCGCCATCAACGTACCTGTTCGCTGATTTTCAAAAAAACTTATGGAGAGTGTTTGCAAATGTTGATAAAGTTCGTTTCTTATCTCAAAAATAGTTTTTTGACCTGCCAGAGACATTAAATAGCTACGAATATAATTTAATGTTCCTACCAATATCGAAATTAGGGCAATACCTAATCCTGTCCACGGTAGTAAATCAACTCGTTTGTTAGGAATAATAAAGTCAATGACATAACGAGTAATTTGAGGTATTAGTACCTGTACAAAAGACAGGAGAAATATTGTAATAGAAGCTCCTAGCAGTGTTAATTTGTGCAACCAGATATATTTAAAAAAACGCTTATAAAGGGAAAAGATGGATGGTTGTAATTCAAAAGGTACGTCTTTACCTTCTGCTATCTTGCGAATCATATTAATTTGCACTAAAAAATAGCCTCCTAGAAAAGATACGAATTATATAGCTTGATATTACCCTGATTTTTCTTTTAAAATATTTATGATACGCTATCATTAAGCAATAAGTATATCCGAAAATATTATTTCGCAATTAATTAACCTTTAGCTACTTATACAATCAGTTATTACTAGCAAATCAGTGCAATTTGCAGTTAGATATATCTGATTATATCTTGTGCAAGACATAAAACAAAAGGCTAAAAATCCTTAGATGCAAAAGCATCATAGTCACGATTACCCCTGCTATAGTTATATTAGTGTATCATTTGAGGTAATTAATTTAACTCAGCTATGTTACATTATTGATAATAATACCTGAAAATAGCCATTGTGCATTGAAAAAATTTTCAGCATCTGCTACTTATCTTTAGTGTATTTGTACTAAAATATTGTTTCTATGGCATAACGAGGATTATGGTGATTACTAGTAGTCTGTGTCATTAATTCTGGAGTGTTGGAAAAACGAACCGCAAAAGACGCGAAGGAAGAAATAAGAGAAGAGAACACCCCAAAACTATTGACATGGACTACTAGCAGTACTGGGTTAAAAATGTAAATTTTATTAAAATTATCAGTGTAAAAATGTCTAAAATCCAACTTTCTGACTTAGAGATAGGGCAAACAGCAGTAGTTTTTGAGTTATCAGTCGAACCTAATTTACAACAGCGTTTATTAGCTTTAGGTTTTCGCAAAGGAAAGCAAATACGAATGTTGCGAAAAGCTTGGTTAAAAGGACCATTACACATCCGTGTTGGAACAACGGAAGTTATGGTGCGTCGTCGAGATGCTTCTTTAATTTATGTGAAACACGATTAATTCAAACTCAGAGTATTTATTATATTATTAATCTTAAATCTGAAATGACTCATTGTAACCATTCACCTTCATCCACAGAAAATTCATCCAGCAAACTTAAACAAATTGCTGTGTTAGGAATGCCAAATACTGGCAAGTCTACATTTTTTAATCGGTTGACAGGCGCCCAAGCTAGTATTGGAAATTGGCCTGGTATTACAGTTGATTTGATGATGGCGCAGTTGAATTTAAATGACCAAGTAGTTCAGGTAGTAGACTTACCAGGAATTTATGATTTGCGTGGCTTTTCGGAAGACGAGGCAGTAGTACAAAAGTTTTTAGAAAACACAGCAGTTCACTTAGTTATTATTATTCTCAACTCAACTCAAATCGAACGTCAAATTAGTTTAGTATTGCAAGTCAAAAGCTTGAAATTGCCATCTGTATTACTATTGAATATGGCAGATGAAGCACCAAGTTTTGGAGTGAGTATTAACTATGAAAAACTCAGCGAAGATTTACAAATACCTGTAATCCCAATTAGCGCCAAATATGGTAAAGATTTTGATAAAGCATATCAAGTAATTATAGAAGCTTTACAGCAACAAAATCAACCTATAACTGCTGGTAAATTTGAAGATAAAATAGCTCCAGAAGCTGAGATAGTCTCAATAATGGAGTCTTTATTAAAAGCCGCAGTCACGATTAATGAAGAAGTTCCGGAAAATTGGACAACTCGTTTAGATAAAATTCTTCTCCATCCCATTTTGGGCTTACCAATATTTTTCGGAACCATGTTCTTAATATTTCAATTCATCTATGCTTTGGGAATACCATTGCAAGATTTATTGGCAGATGGACTTGCTTGGTTCAAGGACAATGCATTGGAACCCCTATTAATTTATTTACCTTGGTTAGGGAGATTTTGGCATAATTTTATTGTTGAAGGTATTTATGAAGGTATTGGAACAGTTGCAGCATTTATTCCCGTCATTTTCCTATTTTTTATCTGCATGGGAATCGTTGAAGATAGTGGTTATTTATCGCGTTCGGCTTTCCTGATGGACGCATTCATGGAAAGACTGGGTTTAGATGGACGTTCTTTCGTCATGTCCTTAATGGGATTTGGGTGTAATGTACCTGCAATTATGGGGTTAAGGGTAATGCGCTCGTCTGCTTTACGAATGCTATCGATGTTAGTAATTCCTTTTTCTTTGTGTTCTGCTAGGTTGAATGTATTTATTTTCATGACAACGGCATTATTTACACCTCAACAAGCACCAATTGTCCTATTTAGTTTATATCTATTTAGCTTTGCAGCGGCAATTTTAACGGCAGCTTTATTTAAAGGAATGTTCCCCAATAGCGAAGCAATGGTTTTAGAATTACCTCCTTACCGCTTCCCCACAATTAAACAAATGATAACGCGCGCTTGGAACGAAGCGACGCATTTTCTATTTTGGTCGCGAAGATTTATTATTTTTGGAGTTGTGATAATTTGGCTATGTAACAATTTACCTACCAACGTCCCACCAGCTAGTTCGCAAACCATTTCCGGGATGATTAGCCAACTTTCTCAACCAATTTTATCTCCTTTGGGAATCAATTCTCAATTAGCAGTAGCCTTGATTTTTGGATTTATTGCTAAAGAGATTGTTTTAGGTGGTTTAGCAATCATATATAGCGCTCAAAGTGAAGCCGGACTAGCAAAACTTATCGCCGAACAAATTGACTGGGTACAAGCTTATAGTTTTATGCTATTTACCCTGCTTTACGTTCCTTGTTTATCAACAATAGCAGTAATTAAAAGTGAATCTAAAAGTGATAAATTAACTTGGTTGTCAATAGCTTGGTCGTTGGGTTTAGCTTGGATAGTTAGCTTTATATTTTATCAAGGAGCGCGAATGCTAGGGTTGTAAGAATATTATGTTATATCATGTCCGGTTACGCTACCGGACATGACATGACATGATATGAGATATTCATCTCAGAATTGCGCTGTAAGTCTCCAATTAAGGGATTACGGTGATGCCTGTGGGTTTTTCGGTGTTTTTTACAGGGGTATCGCTATATGTAGCAGTAGCCTTTTCAGCAGCTTTATTTATATTTTTTACTGCTGTATCTCCAGGGTTAACGGATTTTATTTCAGGCTTTTTTAGATTAATATTTTCTTTTTTATAGACCTTAATTTTTCTCTTTTTATGGTTCTTTTCATTTTTTTTATCACCTTTTTTATGTTCCTTTGACTTAGTATGGACTACATCGGGTTTTTGACGAATCGCTGTTTTCGTAGTTTCGGTGACTATATCTTGTACAACAACTTCAGCAAAAGCTGAGGGGATAGATACAGCTAAATAAATAGCAGCGAATAAAGCCAAAAATAAGTTTTTTAACAATTTAATCATTTTTACAAGTCATTTTATACACTACATTATTAGTATATTCAACTATAATATAATCATCAAAAAAACACAAAATGTCTTAATTTTTACATTAAAATAAAAAACAGGAAGCGATTTTATCTGACAAAAAATGTTTCCTCGAATTTATTGAGAATGAAAAAGATTGTAATGCTTATTATAGCGTAGGGTGGGCAGTGCCCACCTTACTCTTATTGAGAAAGTACAATATGTAAGGTAATGTGCGTCGCAATCGCTTAAATTAAGATTGTAGAGACGCAATAAATCGTGTCTCTACGTAAATATAATTTTTTTAAATTATTTGAAAATCAATTTTGATTGTGCTATATTAATTACTGAGAATCGCTGATTTTTATAGTTTTGTTATCAAGAAAATTAGTAGCTTGCTCGGATTTTTCTTCTATTTTAACTTTTGACTTTATTTTCTTTTTTTTACCTGACCAAATTACAATTCCTGTAGTTGCTAATCCTGCACTCGCAATCCCAATTAAAATGTAAATTGCTGCTACTGCTAACCCTCCAAATTTGGCAGTATGTAGAATATTAGTCCAGTCTTTAAACTGCTTCTCCCAAGAGTTACTGAAAAAGTTATCTACCCGTAAAACCTGACCATTATATTGGTCAATAAAGACCATACTTTTGCCTTCTTTGGTTAGTTCATGGGGTAATTTAAAGCGCACTTTCACAGTAGATTCTTTATTTTTTGCAGGTTCATAAATAGTCGGTTTACCCTCTGGAAGTACAGCTAATGCTTTTGCTAAAAAATCATCTTGTGTCAAGGATTGATTCGTTTCTTGTATAAGAGAAACAGGTTTGATTTCTTTTAGTTGTCCACTTAGCCAATATCCTAACTTAGGAATAGGTTGACCAAAAGCTAAAAAAGCTCCCGTAGTGGCAATTATAATTAGTAAAAAAGCAGAAATAAAACCACCAACATGATGTAAATCGTAATTTAAAATCCGCCATTTAGATGACCAGCGAACTTTAAAACCTGCTGCTAATTTTTTCCAACCATTCCAAAGCATTGCTCCCGTAATACTTAATATTAGTAGCGAAACTCCCGATAACCCAACAATCACAGAACCAACTTTACCTGCTAATAACTTTGTATGGAGTTGATTAATTATTTTGATAAAGCTGTTATCTCGTTGATAAGAAGCTAATATCTCTCCAGAGTAGGGATTAACATAGATATCAGTCTTATTGTCTTTTTCTAACTTTTCTTCAACTACTAGATGATACGGTTCATTGGCATCCATTGGCAGCATAATTCGCTGTATTCTTCCGTCTGGATACTGCTGCTGAATAATTTCTGTCACCTGCGAAAGCGCAATTCTTACTCCCACTGGTGTTACTTTGTTCGCTTGCAAATGAATTGCTGAATTTACTTCTTTATCAAATACTAAAATACTCCCAGTGATACCAATAATAATCATCAAAAGTGCAACTACAATACCAATCACTCGATGAAATGTCAAAGCAGGTCTTTTCATTAATTTATTTCCTCAGTATTACGTGAGTTAATTTTAGAATCGTATCAAGAATTAATAATTAGCTTTTTGTAACTAGTTCTTGGGGACGTAATACCCTGATTAAAGCTGGATATGATTCTCTAGCTTTGTTGTAGACTTTGACAATATCGTTTAACGGTTTAGCAAGTAAATTTAAATTTGTCCAAAATAGGACTAAATCTCCAGCTTGAAGATTTTTTGGCACAATAGCTATATTAAATACAAAAGCAAGTATTCCTACTACCAAAAGCCCAAACCAAGTTAGCAAATCCATCAATATTTCTGAACCACCTTTAAATGCTTCTAAACGAACAACTTGACGCATGAAAGATTTTTGATGTAAGAATAATTCACTGCGTTTATCATTAGCAGTAGATGCGGCAATATTTTCTTGAATTTGCATCATATTCAGACTAGCTTTTTGTAGATATGGACCAAATAAAAAGCCAATTAAAACAGGTGGTAATACCGCAATAAATAAAGCTGGAAGTAATTCGGGTGCAAGGTTAAGCTGCCAAACGATTACAGATATTGTCAACGAAACAATTCTCCACGAATCTTTGTGAAGAATATCGAGTCCTGCTTTCGCGCGATTACAATCAAAAAGAATTCGAGAAATATCTTCTGTTCCCCTTTCTTGTCCTCGTCTTTGTAAATAAGTTCTTTGTAAAGAAATTATTAGTAGAGTTTCATAAGTTTTATCAATAATTTTATCACCAAACTTTAGTAAACCCATCACGAAAAAGTAAATAGCAAACATGGTTATATAGTTTGGTAAAGATGCATTAATATCACCATCACTTTTTTTCAAAGCATCAACAGCAGTCTTGCCCAAGCCGGCAATACTTGGCTCAACTGCTGCTACTATGATAGTAGAAATAATCGCAGCCGCAAACCATTTTGGATAAGATAGCAGTACGCGCAGCATATCTAAAAATAAGCTAAAGATTGGATTAAACGTTTGTTTTTTACTCATTGGCATTACATTCAATTTGATTCAAGTTTATTCATTGCTCTCCGTTTAGTATTATCTCATTAATAGCGGGCAAAATGCCCGCATTACATGCTGATTAAATGTCAAAGCTATATTTATCCATGCCAAAGGCACTAAGAATAATTAACTTTTAACAATTAAAACTGCCATGATACATTTACACCCCAAATACGTTCTGATGTTTCTGATTCTAAACGTGCAGTCTGCAGGACATTAGCCGTATTAAAGATACTAACAGATTTACTACGTTCGCTTGACAGTAAATTTTGACCAAATAATCTGATTCTGACATTATCGCTGGCATTGAAGGCAACATAAGCATCTAAACTGGGGTCGTTTTCTAAGGTTTCAACTTGAAAATTACCATCTTTGAATTCTCGTTTTTCCGTTCCAGGAGCATAGTTATAATTCAACCCAAAATTCATTTTTAGCTCTGGAACAAAATAATCAAATCCTAGATTCATTACATAACTAGGTTGTTCGTTAAAACGTCGAATATTTCCCGTTGTTCTGTCTTCTAACTCCGAACCCAAAAAGGAAATATTTCCTAATAATGTTAAATTCGGTAAACCGAGAAAGCTTGTGCGGGTTTGAGTGTCAATTCTTATGCCATAAACTTTGCCATTTCCAATATTTCTGGGTGATTGCTCAAAGCGATTTGTGCCAGGATTACGGTTAATCTCAGTTTCAATTTTGTTATCAATCCAACGATAGAAACCATTCAGACCGATAATGTTATTTCCATTCCCCCAAGAATGCTCAATTCCTGTTTCAAACCCTAATGACGTTTCCGGCTCTAAATTGGGATTACCGATGACATCTGGACTCAGCAAACTACCATTTTTAGATTCTCTAAACGGAATTAAATCATCAAATTTTGGACGACGAACAGTTCGTGCCGTACTCGCACGAAAAACTGTATTTGGGGAAATGTCGTATTTATAGTGCAGTGATGGATTAAAGGTTGTACCTGACTGGCTAATACTTGTATTATCACGAGCAGTAGCTCTATTGTCTACTAACTCCATCCGCACACCTGCAACTAGAACATGCTTATCACCTAACCTAATTTCATCCTGAAGAAAAGCATTGAACTGATTTTCTTCGATGTCATATACATCTTTAGGATTAGTTCTTTCAACTTCTGCTCTCAAAGTCGGAGCTAATGTTTGTTCAAAAGTCCTTTTGTTTTTCTCTCTATCCCGCAAACTTCCTTCTATTCCAAAAGATAAGCGATGTGCTGGTGACAGGCGCCAATTAAAACCTAAAGTTCCTAATAATTCTTGGTCTGTTTTGATTTCATCTTCCCGTTTGGAAGTTGTACTTGTTGTTGGTGTACCGTTGATTGGACTACCAGCAGCATCCCGAAACCTCCTTGTTCCCGTAGTACTGGTTTCTATCTTGTCTTTACTCTCGTCTGTTTGCTGGAATAATAAGCCCAATCTCATGTCAGCATCTCGGCTTAATTGACGCTCCCAACCACCACTCAAACGCCAACCTGTGATTTTTTTATCTTCATCAATTGTCACAGTTTGCTCGCTTAATTCCTGAGTTCTACCACTAGGGAAAAATCTACTACTTCCGATATTACGAATAGCATCTTTTTCTTCACTGGTTTGTAAGAACAAAGGGTCAAAAGTAAGCGTATCTTTAGGTGAAACTCGCCAAGTAAAACGGGGTGCAAAGCTTGTATCTACTTGGCTCTTATCTTCATCTTCACGCTCAGTTTGAGTCGGACGGTTCTGTGTGTCTCGGGTCTCTTTAAATTTATCCTTCGGAGACTCACGTGTTTGTATACCACCGCTTAAGATATAACTAAAGCTACCAATATTATCACCATAAATAACGTTGAACCCACCAAAAGGAACACCACTTGAGAGACTTGCACCATACATAGAAAGTTCTGCCAAGCGTCTATCTGGCGATTTTTTGAGAACAATATTTACCGTTCCTCCGACACCTTGAGCATTTTGCGTTGCTGTGGGGTTACTGATAATCTCAATTCGCTCAACTAAGTCTACAGGTATTCTATCTACTTTAAATTCGCGGTTTTCACCTCCATCAGGAAATCTTTGCCCATCGATGAGAATTTGTGTGTATTCCTTCGGTAAACCAAGTAAACGCACATCCTTATCTTCTCCCGGAGGTCCTCCCAATATTACACCCGGTTGACGACGTAATACTTCCCCAATAGTACGGTGTCCGTAGCGTTTAATTTCTCGTTGGTCGATGATTATTACACCTGTCGGAGAACTTTGCCGCTCTTCAATTACATTTATGGGTGTTCCCACTACATCGAGGTCGATATCTGATTGTTGAGGTGGAGGTGTTTCTTCTGTCGGAGAAGCTTGAACAAGTGGTTGGGATTGTGCTGATGGCTGTTGCAACAATGCATCGGCACTTGTTTGATGGACTTGAACTTCTTTTACCCCAGGAATTGCGCTTTCAGCAGTATTTCTTTTTTCTGAGTCAGATAAGGGTAAAGGCGCTGCTGTGGCTGTGGATGCAAAAAAACTGGTTAACAGCAAAGTGTTCAACCAAAAGAAATATTTGTACATATACTGGTAACTAGTGTTTTAATTTTCGGGTAAGCTATGACTTGCCCTTTTTTTAGCCAAAAATATTGCTAACTATTCTCAATTTATAGGTAAATTGAGAATAAAATTTTCTTGTAGATGCACTGTTTTACCGACGAAAAAACTTACTTCATAGAATTCACGCTAAACACGTTATCTATGAAAATCGTTATTTTTATAACTTGATATCTACATTGAATTGAGTTTAATGTGTATAGTACAATTAAACTATGATGATAAAAGTTCTAACATTCCTTTAAAAATCACTTATTTGCTTATTTTTGATGATTGCATATAAGTATACTATCTTTATACCAGTATTAACAATAGTTTGCAATACATATTGGGTTTAAGAACATCAGAGTCTGAAAAGCTTGAAATTTCGTTAGAGGTCATTTAAAACACACATTCCGCACTTCAGAATGTCGCATACAATAATACATAATTATTAATTGATACGAGTAAGTAATAATACTAAGAAGTTGTTTGCAAAGTGACACAGAGCACTAGTAACTCAAGAAAACTTTGGAGATTTGGTTAGTTCATATGGGGTTAGAGTTCTGGGAGTCGTTCATGCAAATTTTAACCGCATCTAAAAACGCCAAAATGCAGAGACGTGATTAATCACGTCTCCACAATCTGTAAAGAGAATATATTCCAATATACGGCGCCATTTCCGTCATTAATAAACATAAACTTCCGTCAAGTGAATTTCTCACGAATGCAGTGGTTCTAGAAATTTAAAAGCAATTGCATGAGCATCAGCATCATCGACGCCTAATGTTTTGAGAATAATTTTAGCAATCTGTTCCGGGTAATCTGGTTCTGCGCGTCCTTCGAGAATGCTGTGGATTGCCATTAGTCCAGTTCCCAAAACCAAATCAGAAGCTGCTTGTAAACTATCAACTTGGAAACGGTTTAGTCTTATACCAGCCTCTAAGTCTGTCATCATTCCTCTTTCCATTGTCTCACTTAATGGCGCCGCGACTAATCCAATTCTCACAATCACCCATCCCCACGTCGAATCTCGAATCGCTTGATGTAGAAATTGACGAATGGCAATTGCTAAACGTTCAGCAGGGTCACTAATTGCAGCGTACTGTACCCATATTTTTTGATTTATTTCGTCACTCAGGTTGCCTGCAACAGCTTTAAGCACGTCTTCTCGTGTTTGAAAGTAGTTGTAGAATGTGCCTCTTGCGACTGCTGCTTCTGCAATGATGTCATCAATAGTAACGGCATCCGGTGCTTTGCGAGCAAATACTCGGTAAGCTGATTCAATTAGTTTTGCTCGTGTACGCTCCCTTTTGTCTAAACCAATTGATGCTCGACGAGATTCTTTCATGGGTATACAAAACCAAATTATGGCGCCAATTTACTTACTAAGAGTAAGCCACAAAATGAATGATCCTGCGGTGTCATGCTGAGGAACGAAGCATCTTAAGGCGCAACGTAAACATAGTTTTTTCGCAAGGTCGCATCTCCGCAAGATTCTTCACTGCGTTCAGAATGACCGAAAAGCATTTCTTTTCGTGGAGTTCTCTAATCCTAATATAAACCAAAATTGACACATTTGTCAAAATGACGTTATCATCAAATTGACATAATCGTCATTTATTAGCTGTAGAGACTTAACTTATGCGTATCGCTATTATTGCTTTGGGAAGTCGAGGAGATGT
>ERZ1066120.435-NODE-435-length-40246-cov-46.656590_pt1 | contig 40246 bp, 41 predicted proteins | sample MGYA00382767_ERZ1066120 | MGnify/ENA primary metagenome ERZ1066120 (study PRJEB33369, sample SAMEA5778350) | biofilm metagenome | biome: Industrial cooling water; feature: Water cooling tower basin; material: Biofilm | place: United Arab Emirates | collected...
TCTAGCTGTGATTTATATAAGCGGTATTTTAGCAATCGTGTAGATATATAAAATAGCGACAAAGCTAGTTAGTTGCCAGTTTAGCTACTATTGATCTAACCAGTTAAGTAACCCAAATGAAGTGGCGACTCCTACAAGATGGGCGCCAATTAGATTGACATTTGCCAAAACTACAAAAATATCCAGAGGACGAATGACATTTTCGGGTCTATATACAGCTACTGTTTGAGGTAGAGCTAGAATTTTTGATAATACAGCAATAACGGCAACTTCAGATGCTAAAAAAGCTAATAATAGCCCTACTAAACTCACAATTAATCCAATTTGTAAAACTTGGATTACATCTTCTTTACTTGGATGTAATTCACGTGCTGGTGACTGTAAAATTTTATCCAAACGCCTATAACGGTTGACCCAATAAAGTCTAAATGACACAACTAAAAGCCCAATAATACCCAAAAATACACCAAACCCCATGACAGAATTTGTTGTTGTTTGAACAGTGGCATTGCGGCTAAATATTGCCAAAAACAAAGCTAAAAAAGAAACACCGCTTAGTGCTAATTGTAACCAGAAGCTGATTGGTCGAACTACACTGAAGGTGGCTGCAAACTTTCGTTTAGTCGGTGTAGGTAGATAAGAATTTAAGTCATTTACCATGTTATTCTTCTTAAACCTGCTAAAATACCTTTTGATGTTTGTTGATGTTTAAAAAAGTCTGACTGCAATAATTTTCGACTTGCTAGAGCATTGCACGTCCAACTTTAGAATACTTTTCAAATCCTTTGTATCCTTCCCAAGTATTAAATATGCGCGTAAGTTGAATTTAAGAATCTTAACAATATATTGTAAATATATCTTCAGCTAGATACATAACTTTCCTGCAATGCGACATGTTTAGCACCAGGAGGCTTAATATGCGTCAACTTATTATTCAAGTACCGCGCGGGCAAGGAAAAGAAGTTCTTGAGATTGCGAAGTCACTTGACGGTACAAACCTTGCTCAGTTTGAGGCAATGGGTAGTGATGATTTAATCGACTTAGTGCTAGTTCATATTTCTAATCGCCAAGTTGAAAAGTTATTAACGAAACTCGAAGACATAAATAAAGTACATATTACATTACTACCAACTGATATAATTGCATTACGTCCTCCAGCATCTCAAGCCCCAGAACAGGTTAAAAATGTAGATGAACGTAGCCCACTGGAAATTTTTCTGGGCGGATTACAAAGCATTGGTTCTTGGAAGGGATTTCTGGGATATGCGGCACTTGCTGGTTTCGTTGTTTGGATTGGTTTATATACCAACACTACTTACTTGCTGACTGCGGCGATGCTAATTGCACCATTTGCAGGTCCGGCAATGAATGTTGCAATTGCTACTGCTAGGGGAGATAAGCAACTTCTCTGGCGCAGTATTCTACGTTATTTTTCTGCACTTGGAGTTACCATTGCCGTTACCGGAATCTTGAGTTTAATTTTGCAACAAGATATCGCCACTAGCTCAATGATTGATACAAGCCAGATTTCTTCTGTTGCGGTGTTGATCCCTTTAGCAGCAGGAGCAGCAGGCGCCTTAAATTTAGTTCAATCTGAACGAAGTAGTTTGGTATCTGGAGCCGCAACAGGAATGTTAGTTGCTGCATCGTTGGCGCCACCTGCGGGAATTGTAGGTATGGCAAGCGCCATCGGTAGGTGGGATATGGTAATTAGCGGGTTGTTTCTGCTGTTATTACAATTGGTGGGAATTAATTTTACTGCCGCTTTGGTATTTCGATTTTTTGGGTTGTCATCACAAGGAGTGCGCTACAAAAGAGGAAAACGTTGGTTGTTTCCTGTCACATTAGCATTAACTGTTGCAGTGCTGGTTAGTTTATTAACTTGGCAATTTGCCCAAACTCCGAATTTACAACGTTCGACTCTGGCTCAAAGAGCGAACGCAGAAGTTCAAAAAGTTGTGAGTCAAAATCCTTCAGTTGATTTAGTAGAAGCAAACGTTCGATTTACTGGTACTAATATTAAAGGTCAAAATACATTACTTTCTGTTGTTTATGTTCAACCACGGCAAAGAGTTGGCGCATCAAAAGAGGAAATTAGCTCTCGTTTAAAGCGAGAAATTCAAACTCGTCTACAACAACAAAACTTAAATATCACACCTTTGGTCGATGTCAGCGTTCTAGAGCCGACAAAGTAAAATAACTACCTATGAGAAATCTAAATCCATCTGACAAACAAGCTTTAGAACAAGAGCGCAATCAAATACTCCAACTGTTAGAAGATTGGCTAGAAACCCCAATGCTAGTACTTGCCTTTGTGTGGTTGGGGTTATTTATTATTGAGTTAATTTGGGGAGTCTCTCCACTCTTAGACATCGCCAGCAACACAATATGGATAATTTTTATACTTGATTTTATAGTTAAATTTGCCGTTGCTCCCCATAAACGTTCTTATCTTCAGCGTAATTGGTTGACCGCAATTTCTTTATTATTACCAGCCCTGAGAACTTTACGTATAGTACGAGTTGTGAAAGTACTACGAACAGCGCGCGCTGTAAGAGGATTACAACTGTTGCGTGTGTTCACTCGTGCAAACCAAGGAATGCGGGCATTAGGCGCCAGTTTTAACCGTCGTGGTTTTGGTTATATAGTGGTCTTAACAGTGATTGTAACGCTTGTTGGAGCAGCAGGAATGTATACATTTGAACGCGGACTTCCTGACGGTTCTGGATTGAACAATTACGGTGCAGCTTTATGGTGGACAGCAATGTTGGTAACAACTATGGGTTCGGAATACTGGCCTAAAACACCTGAAGGTCGGGTTCTATGCTTTATACTAGCGCTGTATGCTTCTGCTGTTTTTGGCTACCTTACAGCTACCCTTGCTACATTTTTCATTGGTCGAGATGCAGATGATGATCAAGCGGAGTTAGCAGGAGCTAAATCGATTACACAACTGCATGATGAAATTACTGCTTTGCGCGGTGAAATTCAAGAATTATTACGGCAGAATTCTAATGATTGTTTATAGTAAAATTCCACTAGTTTTCCACTATTTTTAAACATTGTTGTAACAGAACTTAAGCGAATACAAAATGGAACCCAAAATTATAAGACACGGCAAGGAAAGAATTCAACTGAATTCGCTAGCAGATTTAGACCAAATTTTATCTGAAAAGTTTAATTTACCAGTACGCCCGTATTCAACAGATACTAGAGCGGCTTTAGAACTAGTTGTACATGCTTTGGAAAAGACCGCATTTCCCCACTTTCAAATATCTTACTCTGAATCAAATGCCTTTCCGGGTTTACCTTACGTAGTTGGTTTTGATAAAGAAAAAAGAACTCATGCTAAGACGGCGCCTTTAGCAATTTGCCATGATGCTCTCCACCGACTGCGAGGTGTAGTAGTAACAATACCAGGTTGTTACTATTGGGATATAGAATAAGCTACAAAGCTAGAACTCGCCGCTGCTAGTAAGCAGCGGTATTTTTGTGAATAAAATATCACATATTTGAATATTAAGAATAAAAACTATATATAATATACTTTTTATAAATTCATAATATCTATCTTCATGCAGAAGATTTTTTATTTATGTAGTTGGATATCAACAATTAGTTAAAGTTTAGTCTGTCTTGAGTAGTATATTATCCAATAAGATATGTTTTTCACCAGTTTTCCACTATTCAAGATTAAGATTAAAACTAATGTAATTCTGCTACCCAAAACTTTTAAACTCAGTAGATTAAGTAGCATTTTTAGAATTTAATTACATAATTTTGTATGAAACTAAAATACAAAAAGTAACCTTGATTAGAATTTACAATAAAATTTGAGGAGTTTGAACTAAACATGAAGAAACTTAATCAAAGCAGTAACTTTATACAAAAGCTGTTGAATCCAAAGGGTTTTATTACTTTAGCGCTGTTTGCAATTGTCCTTCCTGCTTGTAACAACAACTTAGAACCAAGAGCAGCAGCACCAGAAACTAATGTCACGGCTGAAGAAGTTGCAGATAATACAGCCCAGCTAGTTGGTAAGACTGTAACCGTTAGGAGCCAACCCATTAAAAAGTTAGGCCCATCAACTTTTACAGTTAGCGACAAGCAATTCTTTGGCAGTGAACCTATTTTAGTTGTAAATGCCTCTGGTAAAGTTTTCAATTTACCTGCGGATACGAATACACCAATTCAAGCTACAGGTCAAGTTCGCAATTTTGTGATTGCAGATATTAACCGAGATTACAATTTAGGTTTAGACCCTAACTTATACCGAGAATACGAAAGCCGACCTGCAATTATTGCACAGTCACTTGCACAGGCGCCACTCCCCGGTGAAATTACTACAAACCCTAAGCAGTATTACGGTAAAACTCTAGCTGTGACAGGTGAAGTTGAAGACATTACAAGTCCTAACTCGTTTACGTTAGATGAAGATAAGTTATTTAGCGGACAAGATTTGTTAGTTTTACGCGCGACTCCTTCTTCCGCAGTAAGAGAAGGTGAAAAAGTCGCCGTAACAGGTGTTCTACGACCGTTTGTTGTTGCAGAGTTTGAACGAGATTATGACCTCAAATGGGATTTGACGGTGCAAAGGAAATTAGAAGCAGAGTACAGCAATAAACCTGTATTAGTCGCAACAGATGTTTACCCTTCAGCAATTCCACAATAAAAATAAGGAGAAATCATGATTAGTTCAAATTCAAAATATATGCGCGCTGTTGGTACATTTAAGAGCCGTTCGGAGGCAGAAAAAGCTCTGAATGAACTGAGAAATTCTGGTTTCTCTATGGATAGAGTATCGATATTGGCTCAAAATACAGATAGTAATGAAATTGCAGGCGCCCAGGTAAAAGATAGAGGAGACGACGAATCTCAAGAGGGTGCTGGTATTGGTGCAGTTACGGGTTCAGTTTTAGGAGGTATTGGAGGTTTACTCGTAGGTCTTGAAGCTTTAATTATTCCTGGTGTCGGACCGTTTCTTGCTGCTGGAACTATTGCCACAACTTTAGCTGGTGCAGGTATTGGCGCCGCTTCTGGTGCATTAGTAGGAGCGTTAACTGGCGCAGGCATTCCCGAAGAAGATGCTCAAGCTTATAGTGACAGTATATCCCACGGGAACTATTTGGTAATCCTAGAAGGTCAGGAGGATGAAATTGAGCGCGCGGGTTCTATATTGAAGAAGCATAATATTAGTAATTGGAAGACCTACAATATTTCTAATTCTTCTGATTACAATCGCGATACTACTTTTGTTGAAAATCGAAATACACAAAGCTATGTCGATAGAACCGATATTGATGACGATACCGTAGTGGAAATTGTTGATAAGCGTTCGGAAAATCGTTTGTCTTAACGAGTAAAGCGAAATTATCCTCTATGGCTCAAAAACTTTAATATTTAGCTTTGATTTTTGATGAGTCATTTTCTCCCATACCATGCGCGGTATCTAACATCTTGCACCTTCGATTGGGAGGGTAAGGTGGGCAGTGCCCACCCGAAGCAAAATAAGCATTACAAGCTTTTTTATTCTCAATAAATTCAAGGTGCAAGATGTGAGGTATGGGTTTCTGTATACAGTGTGAGGTTAACAAATTGACTAATATTTCTTTTGGTAATTTCCTTTCTTTGCGACATAATCGCTTATTCTTAGCTATACCAAAGCTAAATGCAGCAATTGCCATCGCTTTTTTGACTTCGTTAGTTTCTGCCTGCCAAAACCAAAATGAGCCGGGAGCGGTAATATCACCTGTTCCGGAAGTAGCCACAACACCAGTTGTAACACCAACGGTGGTAGTAACAACAACACCACTTGTGACACCAACGGTTGTAGTAACAACAACACCAACTGTAACACCAACAGTCACAGTAACAGCCACACCACAAGCAGGTCTACCTAATGCTGAACTTATTGGTGAAAACGTTACTGTAAGTACAAAAGTTCAAAGAGTTATAAATCAAAATCTCTTTACCGTCTACGATAAAGAATCACTTCGTGGACAAGAAGTTTTGGTTGTGAGTAAGCAAAAAGCTCCCCCAGTAGGTACAAATATTGAGTTGACAGGTGTAGTTCGCAACTTTGTTGTCGCTGATGTAAACAAAAATTATAACTTAAATCTTTCTCCTACTACTGTTCAGCCATATGTAAATAAGCCTTACATTGATGCTAAGGCAATTGAAAAAGTCGATTAAGTGTAGAGACCGTAAATTTACGGTCTTTACATTTCTGATTGTAATGATAGGTATTGTTCATTCTATTGATTATTCTTGATTACCTCCCAAGTTCGTGACCCAACAATACCATCATCTCTTAAATTAGGATAAAGTTATTGAAAAGCCATTATGCCTTTTTGTATTTTAAGTTTAGATGGCAACAGTCTGAACAGTTATTTGCTTCTTCTGTAAGAACAAGAGAAGGTTGTACTGCACAATTAAAAAAATGATTTTGACAAAAAACTTACATTTATGACAAGGGTGTTGTGTACACAAATCCAACTGATTATCTGATACACTTTTTAATTTTTTAGATGCCAACATCAAAAGACTAACCCAAAAAAAAGCAATAATTCCTACTCCTTGAGGAATTAAAGTTTCATAAATGTCTACTGGATTCGGTAATATTTCTTGAACTTGAACTTGTTTTTGTCTGTTTTGATTAGAAGTTGCTGCTAATATCCAATTTTGGGAATTTTCTACTAACATATTAATTCGCCTCAGTAAAATTTTTAAACGTTGTTTATTTTTACCTATTACTTTAGATAGAAGCTAATATTGTTAAATAGTGTAATTTATAAATACACGACTAGCAATAATAGATTTGACTTGTTAAAGCAATGAGAAATAATGGTAAGTAATGCTTGTTTAATTTTTTGCATGAGTAAATTTAATATCGAGGAAGATAATTAATATGCCTTTTCGCATTTTAAGTTTAGATGGTGGAGGTGTTCGAGGAGTAATTGGTGCAATAATACTAGCAGAAATTGAAAAGCAAATTAATCAACCATTAAATAAGTATTTTGACTTAATTGCTGGAACTTCTACCGGAGCAGTGTTAGGGGCTGCTATTGCTACAGGGCGTAGTAGCAACGAAATTATTGAGTTATATAAGCAACAAAGCTCAATAATATTTCCTTACAGGAGTCGTTTTTCTTTAGCACGAATTCCACTAATTTTAAAGTATGCCTTGTCTGCTCCTAAATTCTCAGATGATGGTTTAATTCAAGTTGCCCAAAAAACTTTTGGTAATATTAGACTTTTTGATGTTGCTTCACCGTTACTGCTAATAATCTCCTACGATACAATTACTAGGCGACCAATTATTTTTAAGAATTGGCGTAAAGATAAAGACTACGAAAATTTACCTTTATGGGAAGTATGTGTATGTTCAGCATCAGCTCCTACTTATTTTCCTGCACATAAATTGGATAAAAAAGTAAGTGGCATAGTCCAAAATGCTTCTACTCGTACAATCCAACTAGATACAAATGCTTCTGTTGTTGATGATGTTTATACTGATACAGATATAATAATCATTACCAGTAGAGGTTATCGACAAACTCGCACTATCATCAGGTATGAAGGATTAACTCGAACAGCGGAAATAGATCAACCTTGGAATATTATTCCTGGTAATACATCTACCTACCTGATTAATTTTTTATACTCTGCAATTGATGGTGGTGTCGCAGCTAATAACCCTTCTGCTAGTGCTGTTGCTGAAGCACTAAGATTAGGTCATAAAATAGAAGACATTTCTGTGCTTTCGATAGGAACCGGAGAAAGAACCCAAATTATACGTTATAAGCAAGCACAGGAATGGGGTCTTTTAGAATGGGCACAACCATTAATTGGTGTTTTGTTTGATGCGTCATCAGACATTTACCAATATATTACCGAGCATATTATGCATAACCGCCTTTTGCGGCTACAATTTCAGCTTGACCGACAATTAACTGGTAAACGGTTGAGTGATGAAATTGATGATGCAAGTGAAGAAAATATCAATAACCTGATAGAAGCAGCAAAAGTTTACATTAACCAACCCCTGGTACAAGCAAAGTTACAGAAATTTTTGCAGGTTAACCAATAGTCAGAATTTCGTAGAGACGTTACATGTAACGTCTCTAATCAGTTAATTAAACAACCCACTACCATATTGGCTACGATTTGCCAAAACTCGCCAAGTATTTCTTCCGACAACACCATCAGTTCTGAGAAGATTTGCATACTGGAAATTTCTGACTGCTCTATCTGTACGATAGCCGTAAATACCATCGATACGACCAAAATAATAGCCTCGATTACGATTAGAGGCGCCAGTCCGATAACAATGAAGGCATTACGGCGAAAATAGTCTCCTGGTGAAGTGGCATAAGCGAGCGGTAAAAAATACTTGACTTTAACTCCATAGCGCGGTGAACCACCAAAAGCTGTAAACGCTACTCCATGAACCAATTCGTGAATAATAGCGGTTCCCAAAATAATGGCAAACAAACTCAAAAAGGGAAGGATATTTTCCCAAAAGTTATCTTGAGAACCTTCTAAACTAAAATTTAATGATGATTGCCCGTGAATTTTCCCATAAAACCAACTAGCACTTGATGCTGCTAGTATAAAGAGGAACAAGCCTAGAGCAGTCCAGATTAGTGATATCTTAGGAGTAATGCGAAATACATATATCGGCTTATTCCGTGTACCTGTATCCATGATTTATCTCTCATTGTTGAGGATTAGTAAGTTTTTCAACAGAGTTTGACAACCGCTCTAGTGCTTCTGTTTGTAGTTCAATTTGTTTCGTTTGCTTCTGGAGTTCCTGCGATTGTTTTGTCTGAGACAGTGCATCACTGGTATGAGGAATAAAAAATTCACAACCTGACAATAAAATACAGATTGACATTGTGATAGCTAGAATATAGCGCATTTGATATGACCTCCTAAAACTAGATTAAAAATAGATTAAACAAACAGTTGTTTTGCCGATTTTATTGCTTGATTGTAGACGAAATACTTGAGATAAGAAAAATTTATTTCATTTTTAATAACGTCAATTTATGATTGACTACAAATTATTTGATTTGCATGATATCTGTCTGAATCACCTGCTCCTTGAAAATCGGCAGAAACCAACTTATCAACCAGTTCAATGTTACTAACTTTGTCATTTGCATTATAACTGCGTGAGCGTAAAAGGCGAACATTGCTAATATCATCACAGTGTACTATATAGTCAGTTTCACTTTTACGGTTATCAATACCAATAACTGTAGTATAAACATAAGACTTATTACTGACTCGTTTAATACTACGTTTGTCAAGATAAATTGGTTGATTATTATCGAATAAAGAAGTACCAATTGCTAGAAAAAAAGAAGGTACTTCGCGCTGACTCATAACAGAATGATAATTTGGATTGATTTTTAAAGAATCATCATCTGCTTTATCACTAACTTCTGCTGCATAAAGTTTTGTAACATGCACATTAGAAAGTAAAAGTGCCAATCCAAATAATATTGAAGTAAATTTCATTACAGAACCCCGCTGATTATCTGTGTTTTATCTTGTGGGCATAATTTTTGTAAGTATAATTAAATATTAGTTATATCTTCCTACAATAATTTTGCCCATTATTAATAGTAACAGCGGTTTTTAAGACTTTACTTGTAACACTTTTTTATCCATATTATAAAGTTAATATAATTTCTTTCCTCTAACCAATGGCTTATAATACTAGCTTTATCCTTACACCCATTGAATGAGTTAGTGTCAATTGATAGTGTAAATTAATTTAAATTGTTCTACCGACAGTAAGAATTTATCAAACTAATAACTCTTATCCACTTGTTTTCCACTATTTACCTATATATTATAAAACCAAGCTATTAGGTAAAACTTTAGCTTGATTTTAATGAATAGCGGTTAGAAGACTTGAAAATAACATTTGCTCATACATTAGTACTACAAAGATGCTAGAAAATATAGCAATCCTAGATGATTTGTAAAAAAATATATTTACGTAGAGACGCGATGTTCCTCGCGTCTCTACAACGCACGATTTACCTTCGGTACACTACCCTTCGGGATAACTAGCCTGCGGCAAAACTTCGTTTACGTTAACGTGAACACAAATGATTTAGGAATGCTATATGGTGCAGTGTAAGAAAAGAGAGGATTATTGGTTATGTTTATTAAAGATAAAATCTGTTGGAAAAATCATTTAATTGTAACAACTTCATTTTTATTAGCAGCACAAGTTTTTACTTATCCTAGTTTTGCCATTATTACAAAAAAATCTCAACCATTTCAGCCTTTTACTCAAAACGCGACTTTCCAAGATAATCAAACTAAATATCTAATAGCAAGAAATTCAAGTAATTGTCGTCAAGTTCGCACGAGGAATGGTCTTTATGTATTAGATCAACAATCAATTAAAGGTTCAGTCGTTGGTTTTTTAGATTATGGGCAAGATGTTACAATCCGAAATCGTGGTAAAAATGGTTTCGTACCAATTTCATCTCCTATACGAGGCTATGTATTAGCGGAGTTTCTCAACTCTTGTAAATATGTAACACCTGCTCTGCGAAGCTTTTGTCGCCAGCCTGTATCTGATGCAGGTGTTGTAGTGAGACGAAAACCCTCTGCTAATGCAGCAAGGGTTGGAGTTATTCCAAAAGGTCGGAACATTACAATTAATAGTCGAGGAAGAAGAGGCTGGGTAGAAGTTGTATTGCCTTTCGGTGGTTATGTACAGTCGAAAAATTTAGGTTATTGTCCAGAAGCACTTTAGCAAAATATCTAATTTATTTTGCTGTTTGTGATGTGGATTTAAAATTTCTACCATTACTTACTTAAATTTTAAAAAAGCAAGACGAAAATTCCTAAGAAAATTCCTACAAAAATAAAGAGGACTAAAGTAGCTATTAAGCCACGGTATCGAGAGACAACATCAAGAATTACTAGTAGCCAGAATAAGGCAATCTCAACTGCACTAGTAATGAACAAAAGTATGAGATTTTTTAGAGTTTCTTGAGACTGCAAAGCGTAAACAAGCCCTTTGGCTAAAACATTACCTTCAAAACGAAGGGACGATATCTTTAGCTGCGACCATACCAAGTTAACTGCTAACCAAATAATTACTGTGCCTCCCATTACTGTTAATACAACAGCCAATCTTTTGAATAATCGATTCATAAGCATCATTTTTTTATTCTGAAATTACTACGCTGACGGGCTTCGCTGGAGCGTAAATAATGTTACCTCTGGCAGGCAATTAATTCTTATCGGCACGATGCTAAAACCAATTCCTCGGTTTACATAAAGTTGGTTTCCAGGCACCCCATAGTCTTTAATCCAGCCATCAGCATGAACCTGACCTTGTTCAACAAAAGTTAACCAAGACCATTCTGGTGTGAATGGCAAACGAATTTGTCCACCATGAGTGTGTCCTGCGACAGCTACAGGTGAGCTACTCGCAGGAAATTTTGCAAATGTATCAGGGTTGTGCATCATCACGAACCTCGGTGCTGTATTTGGTACTTGCGCCAGCGCCACTGCTGGTTTATCGTTGTTAGCCCAATGAGAACCAACACCTACCAAATATAGCGGCGTTTCTTGTTGAATTTTACTAGGTAATATTACAGCTTCATTTTCCAGCACTTGCACACCAACAGATTCTAGAGCTTGAGCAAGTTTGGTGGCTTGCTGTACGTCTGGATTGCCGTTTTTGGATTTCATTCCATAATCATGATTGCCCAACACGGCATATGTAGGAATGCCAGAAGAAATCAGTGGACGAACAAGCTCAATTGATTGATTAATTTCTTCGCCTGCATTTAAACCGGCGCCATAAAGAAAATCACCAATAATCAGCACAGCTGCGGGACGTTCTCTAACAAGTCGAGTAACTATTCGACGAATTGTAGGGGTGTTACCTAGCCACATTCCCACTTGCCAATCACCCATAACTGCTACACGTTGACCAACCCAAGAAGCAGGAAGACCAGGAATTGATGCTGTTTGCGGTTCTACATCTATTATATATGGCTCAATTAAACCGTAAATTAAAAGTGCGCCAATTAAACCTAATAAGCCTAGTAAAAAGTATTTAATTTTTTTGCGAATTTCTTTCATAGTTAGTTCTCGCTTCTTAATGATAAATATCTTGTGGTCGCTTAATAAAATAATCAAATTTGAAAACCTAATAAATTCCAGTAAGCCAAAAAAGGAATGAAAATCAATGCAGCTAGTGTAATCAAGGAATAGTGAGTTCGGGTCATCCAAGACCAATAATTATTTTTCCAGACCAATATAGTAAAAACTAATAATACTAAAGATAAAATACTAGTAATTAATGGTAAGCAAAGTAATGCCAGCACTATTGTAGGTACTCCATATGCTAGTTTCCAGCCAGTTAACCAAAGCGATAAAGGTAAGCCAATCAAAAATACTAAGTTGAGAGTTCCCAGTACTCCTGCAATTACCCACGCAAAAGTGTTTTTTTGGCGATTTAAACTAGCTTGACCTCGTATAAAATTGAAAATATAACCTATTGGCCAGACAATGCAAGCCGATAGAAAAACAATGGCACAAAAGGCAGCAATTCCTAACTGTACCCAAACAGTTTCGTACCAATAAACTCGCTCATAAGCTCCTATTTTTGGCCATAGTGGATTAAAAGCAAAGGCTATTCGACCATTTTCTTCACCAAAACTAGTAAAAGCGTCCGAATCTGCCCGCTTGAACAACATTGGTTCTACGGGTATTAATTGAATCTTTGGTACACTTCCTGGGAATAACAAACTAGGAGTATTAATCACCAAATCACCGTTATTACCTTTGTTGATAATTATATGCTTAAACGGTGAGGTTAACTTAGCCAAAGTATGGCGAGGATACTCCATATCTCGGTAAGTACCAGTAAACCGTTCAAGTTGAGAATTATTTAAGGAAAGGGGTTTGATAGGTTCGTTGTTTGGTGCTGGAAAATAGCGGTCTAAAAACTTAGTTAGGAATGTTCCATGTATACCACTGTAACTATTAGTAGCGATAAATATACCAATGTTACGGTTAGGCATGAGAGACAGAGAGCTAGAATATCCTCGCAAGCTGCCTAAATGACCAATCATGCGAATATTGTTTTCCAACCGTTCACGAAAACTGTAACCAGTACCAGGTAATTTTGGATGCTCGCTGAAATGAGTCTGATGCATCAATCGTACAGTATCTGGCTCAAGAATTCGCGAATTCTCATAGCGACCTTGTAGTAAATGAGCAATCATGAAATTAGCCATATCCGTGGCAGTTGTACTCATTGCCGCAGCAGGCGCGATATTTAAGTATAAATATGGAACGGCTTGATATTTACCATTTTGATATTGATACCCCACAGCTAAATCATTAGTCAAAGGCGCCGGAGGTGGTTGGAGAAACGTACTGCGCCGCATATTTAAAGGTTGAAAAATGTTTTTGTTAATGTATTCGATGAAGGAGGCGCCAGAGATTTTTTCAACTAAATAGCCTAATAGAGCAATACTATGGTTGGAATAACTATATAATTCACCAGGTTGCCAGACAATAGGCGGCATGTATCTAGACAAGTATTCTCCTAGTGGTTTCATCTTGGCTGCTTCTTTTGCTGCAATGCCAATCAATCTTTGAGTAGTACCATCAGTATGAGTCATTAACCTAGCAGGTGTAACTGGGCTAGGGTAAGGGTTTTCTAGCTTAAAGTCTGTCAGATAGTTGTTTACATCCGCATTTAAGTCAAGCTTTAAGCGCTCGTACAATTGCATTGCTGCTGTAGCTGTTAACAGCTTGGAAAGGGAAGCAACACGAAATAAAGTTTTATCAGCGACAACTGGAATTTTTTGATCTAAATTGGCATAGCCGTAGCCTTTAGCAAAAAATAGCTTGCCATCTTTAACAACAGAAATTACAGCCCCAGGAACATGAGATGTTGATATTTCCTCATTTACAACTTTGTCTACGAATGCTTCAAATTCTTGTGGATTACTTAATCCAGGCGCGCTACGGGCTGACGGTACAGTTTTCTGCCCTTCAGTTGGCTGCCCTTGTTGAGGATTAGATAATGGAAATTGAGGTGTATCTTGAGCAAAGCTAACAACTCCTGAAAGTGACAAAAACAAAATGAAACCAAACAGCCCAATAGTTAGGCGCCGCATCCACGGTACAAACAACTTATTCAGAGTTGGTTCCTGAGCTTGCTCTTGTTTCATGGCTTTTCAAAACTTAAGCGTGATAATTTTCTGCTTGAATAGGCAGCATCAATTGTTACATCTTGGCTATAGTTTAAAGATAAAGAAAAAATGGTGGAAAACTCGTGGATAAACTATAATCTCTAACTAAAGAAATATTTTTGTTGATATTTCTATCTCTAAAGCTTATTATATCTGGGAGTAATCATCAAAATTATTGAGAAGAGGTGGCGTAACGGGAAAACGGGGTAATTAGGAGCAATTCTAATAATTCCGGGTTATGTCCAGACTCAACGTAGAACTGTTCCTTCTGCGTTAGGGATAAAACCCTTTTAGTCCGCTTACAGGTCAGGATTCAATGAGATTAGCCAGTCTCAAGCGTCGGTCAAGGATGAAAACGATTTTTCCCACTGTCGTTGAACCGGAAATCATAAACACAAGCCTGTAAGCAGTGTTGAGGCAAACGTTACCTAGTAATAGAGACTAGTCACAACCATGACTACCAATTTAATTTTCGTACTTGATAGTGATAAAAAACCATTGACAATGTGTACTGCCGGATTAGCAAGAAAACTCTTGGATAGTCAAAAAGCAGCAATGTTTAAATGGTATCCTGCAACAATTATTCTCAAAAAATCTGTAAAAGAATTACCATTACCTTATTTGGAATTACGTATTGACCCTGGTTCCAAATTTACTGGCATTGCTCTTGTAGAAATTGAAACAGAAACAATTGTTTGGGCAATGGAATTGGAACATCGTGGATTAGAAATATCTTCTAGTTTAACAGCAAGGTCTAATGTTCGGCACATGAGAAGAAATAGAAATACTAGATATAGAAAAGAACGGCCAAACCACAAAAAAGAACCGGGTTGGTTACCTCCAAGTCTTCAACATCGAGTTGATACGACTATGACATGGGTAAGGCGTATTATTAAACTCGCACCGATAAAAAGTATTGCATTTGAACGTGTCAAATTTGACATGCAGAAACTAGAAAATCCCTCTATCGAAGGCATTGAATATCAACAAGGCACTTTACACGGATATACTTTACGGGAAGCACTATTAGAACATTGGGGTAGAAAATGTGCTTACTGTGATGCTGTTAATATACCCTTAGAAATAGAACATATTCGACCAAAATCTAAGGGGGGGTCAGATAGATTCAATAATCTAACACTGTCTTGTCACCAATGTAATCAAAATAAAAGTAATCAATCGGTAGATGAATTTTTGAAGCATGACCCCGCTCGTTTGAATGATATAAAAAAGCATCAGAAACAAAGTCTTCAAGATGCTGCTGCTGTCAACTCGACTAGAAATAAATTATTTGACTCATTAAACAATTTCAATATTCCTGTACATACTGGTTCAGGTGCTGAAACTAAGATGATGCGTATAAAATCCAATTTACCAAAAGCTCATTTCATTGATGCAGGATGTGTAAATGCGTCATATGAGGTAACATTAAAAACTATTCAGCCATTACGAGTAAAATGTAATGGGCATGGGAATCGCCAATTTGTGACGATGGATAAACGTGGTTTTCCACGCTCTGATTATGCACCAAAATGTGTAAGAAAGGACTGGAAAGCAGGTGACATAATCAAAGTTAAGAGAACAAGTGGTATTTTTGTATTGGGACGAGTCAAGAAAGCGGCGAAAACATTAGCGTTTATTCCATTTGGAGGCAAAGAGACAAGTTTTAGTCCTAAAAATACCAAACCTATTCATCGGTCTGATGGGTATCGGTATTCTTTCACTACTATTGACACCGAATTACTCCAAAAAATTGTTACCTAATGATACGGGAAGAGAATCAAGCTTTACTGTTGATTGTAAAGTACGTCCTTTGCGTTGGATTTGTAAGTGTAAACTGCTACCTACATTACTGCTTTCTATTAAACTGAACAAGTAGAACTCGAACCCTAAACTTGCCATTGAGCACGATTCATTTAGATATTGACTCGCAGGTGGAATTTCGTGCCTTTACTATCGACCCGCTACGCTTCCCCAATCTCGCAAATTTTACTCAGGAATTGCGACAGATGGGAGTGCAGTTTATTACAATTAATAATCCTGGTATTAAGTGTGACCGCAAAAGCAATTTATATTTAGAAGGAGAGGTATTAGGAGCGTTTTGTACATACCCTGATGGACAAACAGTGACTGCTCCTGTGTGGCCCGGTTGGTGTGTTTTCCCTGATTTTACTAATCCTTTGGTACGCAAGTGGTGGAGTCGGCAGTATGAATATCTTCTCGATGTTGGGATAGCGGGTTTTTGGCATGATATGAATGAACCCGCAGTATTTATTACGGACGGTGACCGCTCGCTTCCCAAAGTGACTCAACATTGTTTAGAAGGTAGAGGTGGCGAGCATCGCGAAGCGCATAATGTGTATGGATTACTCGAAGCGCGCGCTGCATATGAAAGTCTCTGTCATTACCGACCGCATCAACGTCCTTTTATTGTTTCTCGTGCAGGTTGGGCTGGACTGCAACGCTACTCTTGGACTTGGACGGGTGATATTAATTCAAATTGGAATATGTTGCGGATAACAGTCTCAATGGTAGTAGGTCTAGGATTGTCGGGAATTCCCTACAGTGGTTCGGATATTGGCGGTTTTCAAGGAAATCCTAGCGCTGAACTATACCTACGCTGGTTCCAAATGGCAACTTTCCACCCTTTCTTCCGCACTCACTCCTCTAATAACGTTGCCAACCGCAACCCCTGGTTCTATGGTGAGCCTTACTTAAGTATTCTTCGAGATTTCTTACAACTTCGTTACCGATTGCTACCGTATTTTTACACGTTGTCTTGGGAAGCAAGTCAAAAGGGCTATCCTCCTGTACGTCCTGTATTTTGGGCAGATAGTAATGATTCTGCACTCTGGGATGTGGACGATGCATTTTTGTTAGGGGATGCATTATTAGTTTGTCCAATTACTGAGAAAGGAGGGCGCCAGCGGCAAGCTATTTTACCCAAGGGATACTGGTACAATTTTTGGGATGACATGGTATTCCAAGGTTCGCAGCAAATCACTTTAGAAGCACCTTTGGAAAGAATTCCTCTTTTGGTTAAAGCTGGAAGTATTTTACCGATGGAAGAAGATAGGCAATTAATTCTCCATATTTACCCAACACTGGAAAAAACGGAGAATTTATCTGTAACCCCTACTTCATCCTTTTGCATTTACAGCGATGCAGGAGATGGGTATGGTAAATGGCGCCTAGATAAATTCCAAATGCAACGAAATAAAAATAGCTTGGAAGTAACTTGGGAAGAGGAAGGAGATTACGATTTTGCTTACACTAGTGTGGTAGTACAATTGCATGGAGACCAGGTAGAGCAAGCTTGGGTGGATGAGAAAGAAGTCATAACTAAGGGACAAAAGATTGAGTGCGCGAAATTTAGTAAAATTCGAGTTCAAGGATTACTTCTCAAATTAACTAGTCAAGTGGAGGCATAGGCTTATGTTATACGAGTCAATAGCAAATTCCCTAATTGAAAGTGTTAATGCTGATAAAGAAACACTTGCTTACACGATGGTAATAGATACGATAGCTGATGCAAATGACTCTAAAGAAGCAAGGAAGATTCTCACCCAATGTGTCAAGGGGCAAATCTCAGACCCCGATGCAGAAGAAAGATTAATAAATCATATAAATGATGCTCCGCAAAAATTTGAATTAGATATAATGCAGTTTAAAACTTTGGATTTTGAGAGAAGGTATCTTGCACTAAACGAGCAATTAAAAACTACTACTTCCCAAATAGAGAAGTATAAACTTCAGGTAAAAAATTACAAATTAAGCGCTTGGATACCATCCATTTTTGCTATTATTTCCCTTGCGTTGGCTGGTACAGCTACTAACTTCGCAATTGGGGTTAATAACTCCTTAACCTTAACCAAAGCAGAGCGAGAAGAACTATCACAAAAGTATTTGGTTTTGAAGACTGAGCATGAAGCCTTGAACAAAGAATTTGCAGCTTTACAGTCACAAAATCAACAGATGCTAAAAGGTAACCAGAAACTAGAAAAAGCTTTTGAGCCTATCAAATATTTCCATAACTGAGGTCAAAAAACTACATCGTCCTTTAGTTATTACTTTCAGCGTAGTTAAATTACCTCTAAAGTAGTAATTTACTATTTAGCAAGAACTTTTCCACCAAATTTCCACTATTGAGGTATACATTACAAAGTGCGTTTATTTCTAATTAGCATTAATGCAAATGTTGAAATTTTGCTAATGTTTAAAAATAAACAATTGTAAAAGGTTTTTACGCCCCCAGTAGACCTTAATACATTAGTTATATCATCTATATTTTAAGTTATTTACAGCAAACTTTGATGTAATAAGTTAATGAATAGCTAAACAATTAAGGCAATTACTTCACAGTTTTTTAACGGAGCAACTTCTCATGATACATCAATTGATTACTAATTTTAGTGGCGAGCGCGCGTCTAACTGCCGCAAACCCTTCCAGATTGGAACTATTGCGCTTGCATTAACGACGATGTTTTTGGGTGCTGCTTGCACCAACAATCTAGAAGCAAGACGCGCTGAAGGAGAAAATAACGTAACAGCACAGGAAGTAGCTGACAATACAGTCCAGCTTGTTGGTAAAACTGTTACGATCAGAAGCCAACCTGTGAGAAAAATTAGCCCGACTACATTCACCGTTAGTGACCAACAATTTTTTGGTAGTGAACCAATTTTAGTTGTAAATGCCACAGGAAGTGTGGCGCCGCTACCAGAGAACATTGATTTACAAATCACAGGCCCAGTCGCTAACCTTGTAGTCGCTGACATTGAAAGACAGTATGGTTTGGACTTAGACCCGACTTTGTTAGTGGAATATGAAAATAAGCCAGCGATTATTGCACAATCAATTGCTTTAGCACCGAAACCAGGGGAAATCAGCAGTAATCCAAGTGCGTACTATAACAAAGTTATTGCCGTCCCAGCAGAAGTCGAGAAAATCGTCGGACAGAATTCATTTACCCTTGATGAAGATAAATTACTTGGCGGGCAAGACTTGTTAGTGGTAAATCCAAATCCAAAAGTACCTATTCGAGCTTCGGAAAGAGTTGTTGTTACTGGTGTGTTACGCCCGTTAGTTGTTGCAGACATCGAAAGAGAGTTTGGTTTCAATTGGGATACTGGTTTTGAAAGACAGTTGGAAGTAGAGTATAAAAATAGACCAGTGCTAATCGCTTAATCTGTATACCCATCGGCGTTAGAAAGAAGATAGTAAGTAAAAGATAAAAGGCATAAGGATTTTAACGTGATCTTCATGCCTTCTGATGATTTACTACATTTAAGGAATCTTTATTTATGTATGTTCATCTTTTTGCCGCGTTTGTCGGTTGGTTATTATTCACCATTCTAGTCAAAATATTGAAAGTTACCGCAGTGATAGCCCTTATCATTACTGCGGTTGTTGTGACTATACAAATCAGCAACCGTGTGGATCCTAGGGAACTCTGGCAGGAGGTGACTCAGTATTCTCAAAGCATTAATAATGTCGAAACTGCTAGACCGTTCGTAGTTATTTCATCTATGAATGGGATGTGAAACCCTTGTAGAGAGCGTATTAATTCGGTTTCTACATTTTTATTCATACCCAAATTCAGGAGTAAAGTGAAAATCTTAAGACTGACCAATGATTAACAGTACTAGCGAACTGATTAAAAATTTTTTGCACCAAAGAGTTGAAGCAATTGAATTAGAGCAATTGCAAACCGAGTTGTTAGAAGAATCCACACCCTCACTGGCTTACCTGATTTTAACAATTGGTTCTTGTACTATCGCAACCCTTGGCTTAATTACTAATAGTGCTGCCGTTATCATCGGAGCTATGGTAATTGCACCTCTAATGCTGCCAATCAGGGGACTTGCTTACGGCGCCCTTACGGGTAATATCATACTCTTTCGCAGAGGGTTAATAGCTATTGTACTTGGAACTTTACTATCGATTGGGTTAGCTTATAATCTTGAGTTACTAGTCAAAATTTCCGCTTTTGACACTGAAGTGCTATCTCGTTCTAAACCTACCCTGCTAGATTTAGCAATTGCACTGACAGCAGGTAGCATTAGTGGTTATGCTAAGGTAAAGCCCGAAATTTCTGGTAGTTTGGTGGGAACTGCTATAGCAGTAGCACTAATGCCACCTATTTGTGTTATCGGTTTAGGGCTAGCCCAAGCAAATTGGTCGCTTAGTAAGGGAGCAGCTATTCTTTACCTTACTAACCTCTTGGGTATTACACTCGCTTGTATGCTGACGTTTTTGATTATGGGCTATTCTCCTATAAAACGAGCAGGTACTGCGCTATTTTGGGCATTATTACTTACCAGTATTTTACTGCTGCCTCTGAGTGTTAGCTTTGCCCAATTAATTCAACAAACAAATTTAGAAACTAGTCTCAAAAATGCACTGCTGACCAAAACAATTACATTTCAGCGCATGGAACTACTTAAAACCAATATAAATTGGTTAACAAATCCACCGCAAGCCAGATTGACTGTACGGACAAAAGTACCTGTGACTCCCAGGCAAGTTGGGTTATTAGAAGATTTTGTGCAAAAAGAAATGGGTCAACCTTTGACTCTTATATTTGAAATCAGCCAAGTTCAAGAAGTAAGAAAAAAGTGATTGGATTACGCGAAACAAAAGGTAAATATTCCTATCTAATTTTCAAGATAATCAATATTACCTCACCGGAATGCAGCATTCTCAACAAGTCAAAAGAAACCGGGCTTCTTTAGGATAAATTAGAATTTTATAGCAAAATTTTGTCAAGAAGCCCGGTTTCTAAGCTTGGTGCAAGATGTGAGTTACGCTTCTGTACGTGGGGACTGTACTTATAATGAAAAGGCATCGGCAAAGCATATATACTGATTATTTTTATACTTAGGTATGCTTTAATAGTGCAACTAGTACACTCGGTCAAAATTTTTGTTCATGCTTTTAACACTTTATTGTGTTCATCTTAAAAATCATTATCATCTCTTCCCTCTAACTAATGGCATATAATATTAGCTTCATCCTTACGTCGATTGGATGAGTTACTGTTCAATGGTAATTGTAAATTTCCTCAAATCGGTCTATCTATAGTATTAATCTTAAAAAAAATAACTCCTATCCACGAGTTTTCCACTATTTAAGCTTAACATGCAAGGCAAGGTAACTGGATAAATATTTAGACCAACTTTAATCAATAGTGCTTTTCAGACCTGAAAATAATATTGTAATACTTAAGGTTACTTAATTGGTTAACTCACTAATAGCTTAATTAACCATAATTTTGATTACAGTGTTTTTCTCTTTTTACAAACTCGTTCAAATCTGGGAATATATTATGGCTTTGTTAAAGATAGAGGATTTTAATTCTGATTATAATCAAATTTTTTCCGGTGATAGTAATATTATTAATCTCAATGTTTATTCGGATATTACAGATGAAAAAATCGGCGCCGTTAAAGACATATTAGTTGATGAGCATGACGGTAGCTTTCGATATCTAATTGTAGATTTGGGTTTTTGGATTTTTGGTAGGCAAGTTTTATTGCCTATCGGTCGCTCTCGCATTGATTACTCCCAACAGCGGATTTATACCAAAGGTCTAACAAAAGAGCAGGCAGAAAATTTGCCGGAGTTCACTAAAGAATTGGAGATTGATCATGATTACGAAGAGCGAGTGAGAACGGGTTATCGAGACAGCACTAGTTTTGACCCAATTTATACTGTAGACCCATTAGGGAATCCAATTGCACCGACTGTTCCTTATGGGCCAATGGCTTTGAATGAAGTTGCAGCACTATCGGTTCCCCATACCAATGAAAGGACAATTAATATTCCAGAATCAGGGAATCCCCCCTTTGACCGAAACACTTACAGATATGAGAATGACCCTTCGCTGTATGAAATTAATGAGAAAGACCACCCATCTTTGAAGTCTTATTCTCAACGTTTAGCACAAAGTAGAATTTACAGAAGAAAAAGTTAATTTTAGGACTTTTGCATTTTATAACAGGCGCCATCTGAAAAAATTAGACAAATCAGTATTATTCTATACGAAATAGCACAAAATGAATAATAGAAGCGACTACGATTTACCAACAGAGATTATTAACAAACAGCACGAACAAAACGCAATAAGTATACCTGATTCACCGCACGGTCGGGAAAACTTGAAATGGCTGGGTCCAAGTTTTTTGTGGATGCTTTCGGCTGCTGGTTCTGGAGAGTTATTATTTACACCACGAATTGCTGCACTCTATGGTTATAGCTTGTTATGGGCACTACTTGCAGCTGTTATTCTCAAATGGTTTATTAACGGTGAAGTTGGTCGCTTTTCAGTTTGTACTGGCGCCACCATCTTACAAGGTTTCAAGCAACTTCCCGGTCCGAAAAATTGGGCAATCTGGGTAATCCTACTGCCGCAAGTTGTCGTAGCAATTTCTACAGTTGCTGGACTTTCAGGCGCCGCTGCTACAGCTTTGATTTTGGTTACTGGGGGAACAGTGCAACTATGGACGGTGATTATTATCGTTGTCACCGCAGCAATTGTACTGCTTGGACAATATAACGTAGTCGAAAAAATTTCTTCTTATGTAGGAATTGCCCGCACAATAGCAGTGGTAAGCGCAGCTATTTTTGTTTTTCCCCAGGTTCGCCAATTGGCAGCAGGTTTAGTACCTCAAATTCCCAAGAATGTGCAGTATCAAGAAATACTACCTTGGCTAGGTTTTATGTTGGCAGGTGCTGCTGGGTTAATGTGGTATTCTTACTGGGTAGAAGCTAGAGGTTACGGCGCCGCGAGTGTAGAAGGTTTAGAAAGAATAGACCCAAAACAACTTAACCATGAGGAAAAAAATAAGTTGCGCGGTTGGCTGAATTTAATGACCATATCCAATACTTTAGCAGTGGTAGGCGCCTTATTAGCAGCACTATCTTTTTTAATTCTTGGTGGTGAGTTGTTACGTCCTCAAGGACTTGTACCAAAAGAAAATCAAGTAGCAGAAACCTTGGGTTCATTGCTGGGCGACCTTTGGGGTTCGTTTGGCTTTTGGTTTATGATTGCAATCGTTTTTATTACTTTTTGTAGCACTGTACTCTCGGTAGAAGATGGTTTTGGACGGATGTTTGCTGATGGTACGCAGATATTACTGCAAGGATTTGGAGTTAGAAGCAGTCGCTGGACAAATGAGAAGTTTTTGCAGAAATTTTTTATTATAGTGTTGTTAGCTGTGCTACCGATTGCAATTTATCTATTTTTTGGCGAACCAGTCGCCTTACTGCAAACCGCAGGTGGAATTGAAGCTGCCCACATTCCGATTGTTACTGCTTTGACTCTTTACTTAAATCACAAGATGTTGCCCAAAGAATTGCGACCATCGAAAATTATCTTTGGTGGTACATTGATTGCTGGAATATTCTTTGGTGTATTTGCAATTATCTATCTATTGCAACTGCTGGGCATAATTGGCTAAATGTGGAAGTTTAAGTTAAAGCAAAAGATATTTCTTACAAGCAAAAATGACACAGCAACATCAAAGCATAGCTAAAGGAAAACCAGGAATAGAACCCCGTTGGACTCAAGGTAATAAAGACGGAGTGGGAACTGCTTACGCTATTTCCAGTCGCATCTGGTTTACTCTCTCCAACGGTATTCTCAATGAAGTTTACTATCCCACGATTGATAGTCCTCAAATTCGGGATTTGCAATATTTAATTACCGATGGCTCTAGTTTTTTACATGAAGAACGGCGCCATTTACACACCAAAACAGAACAAATTTCCCCACATGTGTTGGGATACAAGATTACTAACTCTGACCCTGAAGGGCGCTATACAATTACTAAAGAAATAATTACCGACCCACGAGATTCATGCATTCTTCAACACACACGCGTTGCTGGTGATAAAGAGATACTGTCAAAACTACGACTTTACGCGCTATGTTCGCCGCACATGGGTATTGGTGGTTGGAATGACAACGCCAAAGTTGTAGAAGTAGCAGGAGTCAAAATTTTAACTGCCCATCAAGATAATAATTGGCTGGCAATGGCTGCAACCGTTCCCTTTACTCGCCTTTCTTGCGGCTATGTCGGAATAAGTGACGGTTGGACAGATTTGGCGGATAATTTTCAGATGGACTGGGAATATATTGAGGCAGAAGCAGGAAATGTTGCCCTAACTGGGGAAATCAATATAGAAGAGCATCAGGAATTTACCTTGGGAGTAGCATTCGCCAGTCGTCTCCATGACGCAGTGACAACCCTTTTACTATCACTAGATGTGAGTTTTGAGAAACATAAGGCACGTTACATCGAACAGTGGCAACGCGCTTGTGAAAATTTTCTACCACTCGAAAAAGTCTCGTGTGACGGTGGTAATTTATACCATAGTAGCTTTAGTTTGTTACTGGCACATGAAGACAAAATATACCCTGGCGCCATGATTGCTTCGTTGTCGATTCCTTGGGGTGAAGCACATAGCGACCAACAGCAGGGCGGTTATCACTTAGTTTGGTTCCGCGACATGGTAAATAGTGTTACAGCGCTACTAGCTGCTGGACATTCGACAACTGCGTTGGAAGCTTTGATTTATCTTGCTGCCAGCCAACAGGCGGATGGTGGATTTGCTCAGAACTGTTGGATAAATGGCGAACCTTATTGGACAGGAATTCAACTCGACCAAGTAGCGTTCCCAATTTTGCTTGTGTGGCGCCTTTATCGAGAGAAAGCTTTGCGGCAATTTGACCCTTATCCAATGGTAATAAGGGCTGCTAAGTTTTTAATTCATCATGGGCCTGCAACACAACAAGAAAGATGGGAAGAAGCAAGCGGTTATTCTCCATCAACCCTTGCATCTCAAATAGCAGCTTTGATTTGTGCAGCAACATACGCGCGCTCTAAAGGAGATAATTCAACAGCCCAGTTTATCGAAGAATATGCTGATTTTTTAGAAAATCACTTAGAAACTTGGACGGTAACGACCGAAGGAAGCTTAGTTCCTGAAATTAAACGCCACTACATCCGCATTAATCCTGTAGACATTCATGACCCCCAACCAAATGAAAATCCAAATCAGGGAATGCTAGCTATTGCCAACCGTCCAGAAGCAGAAAAATCACAATTTCCAGCAAAAGAAATTGTTGATGCAGGATTTTTGGAATTAGTACGCTATGGCATTCGCTCTCCTCACGACCCCCTAATCGTTGATTCTTTGAAAGTTGTGGATGCGGTACTAAAAGTAGATACACCATATGGTTCCTGTTGGCATCGTTATAACCACGATGGTTATGGACAACAAGAAGATGGCGGCCCTTTTGTTAGCTATGGCAAAGGACGAGCATGGCCACTTTTAACAGGAGAGCGGGGACACTATGAGTTAGCCGCAGGACATGACGTGCAACCCTTTATCCAAGCAATGGAGGCTTTTGCTTCTGATACAGGATTATTGCCCGAACAAATTTGGGATGAGCAAGACCTTCCTGAAGCTCATTTGTATCTAGGAAAACCAACTGGCTCGGCAATGCCCTTAGCATGGGCGCACGCTGAGTATATTATGCTGCTGCGGTCAGTTAAAGATGGTCGAGTCTTTGAATGGATACCAGAAGTTGCACAGCGATATCAAAATGGAGGTAAATCAACTAAATTTCTCGAAATCTGGAAATTCAACCGTCAAATTTGTAATATTAAACCAGCATATACGTTGCAAATTCAAGCCGATACTCCTTTTCGCTTACATTGGTCAATTTCAGATTGGCAAACAGTGAATGAAACTAATTCAACGGCAACGGCAATTGATATCCACTTTGTAGATATTACCATTGATGCTAATGAAACCCACCCTATCAAGTTTACTTTTTTCTGGATTGAAGCGAACCATTGGGAAAACCGCAACTATCAGGTTAATGTCACTGTTTAGCTTTATTATTGGCGCCTCAAAATTTTTGTGTTTTTGATATACTCTAATGAGCGAATTTTTACCATGACTGTCGTAACTAAACCCCTATCTACGCGCATTGCCATAGTTTTCGATTTCGATGATACTTTAGTACAAGATACTGTTGATGCTTTATTGTTAAGTTTAAACATTGACGCTCAAAAATTTCGTCAAGAACGAATTAGACCTTTGATTGATAAAGGGTGGGATAAAATTCTGGCTCGATTTTATGCTTTAATAGAAGAATCAAAGCGACAAAACAACAAAATTACACAAGAATATATTGCCAAATTTGGTCAAGAGTTAACTCCCTTTGATGGTGTAACTCAAATGTTTGACCACCTGCGGCAACGTGCCCATGAACTCAACCCAAAGGTAGAAGTTGAATTTTACCTAATTACTTCCGGTATGGTAGAAATTGCCCGTCACAACTGCATAGCTCCAAATTTCAAAGCAATGTGGGGGTGTGAATTCTACTACGGTGAACATGGTGGAATAGAATTTGTTAAAAAAATAGTTACTCACACTGAAAAAACTCGCCATCTTTATGAAGTAGCAAAAGGTTTAGATGATTCAAATCAAGATGGTAAAGCATTTGCATATCAAGATTACCCAAAAGAAAAATTGCATGTTCCATTAACACAAGTAATTTATGTGGGAGATGGAGAGTCAGATATTCCCTGCTTTTCGTTAATGAATCAAGAACAAGGCACAGCAATCGCACTATATAAAGACATTACACCAGAAGAATGGGGACGAGATTTAAGCATTACTCAAAGTCAACGAGTTGCCAACCTTGCACCTGTAGACTATAACAAAGATTCAGAACTAATGCAATCACTTACATTAGCAGTAGAAAGCCTTTGTAAACAAATTTCTTTACAGCAATTGAGTGTTAGTGAGTAAAAATTTTTAACATCATAATTAAATAACTCAAAACCAAAAATTAATCAGGAGAGATATTTATGGCTCATATCGGATATCATGTGTCTCACGAACAGTTTAAACCCAGCGAACTATTAAAATATGTTCAAATGGCAGAGCAGGCTGGTTTTACTCGTGCCCTTTCTTCCGACCATTTCCACCCTTGGAGTGAAGACCAAGGGCAAAGTGGTTTTGCTTGGTCATGGCTCGGCGCCGCAATGCAAGCAACACCAACACTTTCTTATCGCATTGTTTGCGCTCCCGGACAGCGGTATCACCCTGCTATCATTGCTCAAGCCACAGCTACTTTAGCAGAGATGTTTTCTAACCGTTTCTGGCTAACAATAGGTAGTGGTCAAGCACTCAACGAACACATTACAGGAGAAAAGTGGCCTTGCAAGTCTGACCGTAACGCTCGTTTGAAGGAATGTGCTGATATCATGCGCGCGCTATGGTCGGGGGAAACTGTTACTCATAAAGGTAAAGTATGTGTTGAAGAAGCAAAACTTTATACTCGTCCAGAAATCATACCCCCAATTATTGGCGCCGCTATTACTCCTGAAACTGCGGAATGGTTAGGTAGTTGGGCTGAAGGGTTAATTACAATTTCTCGTCCACCAGAAAAACTGAAAACAGTTGTTGATGCTTTTCGTCGGGGTGGTGGAGAAGGCAAACCAATGATTTTAAAAGTACAGCTTTCTTATGACCGCGATGAAGATAGTGCATTACAAAAAGCATATCAACAGTGGCGCAATAACATTTTTAAAAATACCCTGATGACTCAATTACAAACTCCCCAGCAATTTGATGCAGCTGGAATGTTTGTACAGCCAAAAGAATTACATGAACATGTTCGTATTTCCGCAAACTTACAGCAGCATATCGAGTGGCTACAAAAAGATATTGAGTTGGGATTTGATGAACTAATTCTACACAATGTCAACAGAGAGCAGCAGCAGTTTATTGAGGTTTTTGGTGAAAAAGTTATTCCGGTTTTGACATAAAGATATTTGAAATTTATTAATAACTAAGTTAAAAATAATGAATAGGAATCAACGTCCAAGTAATATTTTTATCAAAGTAATTGGTGCAATACTATTACTATTTGGCTGTTATTTAATTGGAACATTTATATTTAATGCAGTTAGAATGAATAATGATGATTATAAGGAGTCTAGGAAGTTTAATGTCCATTGTAGTAATAACAATTATGATTTGATATGCGTTGCTAGCCAAAACGTTTATTCTGCAAATATTGTAGGTATGCAAGTTCTAAAGAGTATATTTTTTCACTCAATATAATTATTTATTATAGTTGGATTAATTAAGTTTATAAATATTAAAAAAAAAAATAAACAAAAAATATTTTTATATCATTTGATAGAGGTTATATTTTCAACAAAATTTTAAATTAAATATAACTTAAATGGTTATCGCAAATAAAATCAAACACAACAAGTAGGAGTTGATTTCAATGGCACTTGTAAAAGTTAACGATTTTTACCCCACGTACAACGAAGAATATTCTGATTTAGACTACGTTGAGAACTTCGATGTTTACGCAGAAGGACGTGAAAAAGTTGGTACAGTATCCGATATTTTAGTTGATGAAGATACAGGCCGTTTACGCTATTTAGTAGTAGATACCGGATTTTGGATTTTTGGTAAAAAAGTCTTGCTTCCTATCGGTCGCGCGCGTGTTGACTATGAAGACAAAGAGGTGTATGCATCTGGTCTGACTAAAGAGCAAGTTGAAAATTTACCTAACTTTGATGAATTAGAAAAAGTTGATTACGACTATGAAGAGCAAGTTCACGGTATATATCGTCCGATGACTGCTACTTCTGGAATGACTCAAAGTACTACTGATTACGATCGAAGCACTTATAATTACGAGCAAGAACCGTCATTATATGATGTCGATGAACAGGATAATCAAACCCTGAAACTTTATGAAGAGCGATTAGTTGCTAACAAACAACGTCGTAAAGCAGGGGAAGTCTCTATTGGTAAACACGTAGAAACTGAGACTGCTCGTGTCGCTGTACCTGTTGAGAAAGAACGAGTAGTAATTGAGCGTACTAATCCTTCAAGCACTACAACTAGTAACCCGACTGGCGCATGCACGTGAAGGTGAAGTTGCTAGAATGGAGCTTTACGAAGAAACACCCGATATCCACAAAGAAGCTGTTGTGCGAGAAGAAGTCCGAGTCAAGAAAGTTGTAGACCGCGATACAGTTGAAGCACAAGAGAAAGTTCGACGCGAAGAACTTGATATTGATACAGATGGTCGTCCAATAGATGAGAGAAAAATCTAGCATAAAATTTGGCTTACAGGTAAAATATATACTTTCATCTGTAAGCCACAATAATTTGTTTTGATTAGATACTAGTACAAATTACAAAAATGATTGCACCTAATTATAATAACTTTGTTCTATCAGGATTAATTGTAATTTGTCTAGCACTTACACACCTATTTTCTGGAAAATTAAGATTTATAAATATTCCTCGAAGTCGTTGGCTTTCCGCAGCAGGAGGTGTTTCTGTTGCTTACATTTTTGTACATATCTTACCCGAATTAAGTAAACATCAAGCCGTGCTAAAGGAAGTAGGAGAAGGAGTGATTCCGTTTGTAGAACACCATGTTTACTTGATTGCATTACTAGGACTAACTGTATTTTATGGATTAGAACGAATCGCGCTCATTACTCGCTTGCATCGTAAACAAGTTGGTAAAGGTGATGCAACTAGTTTAAATGTATTTTGGCTGCATATGGTTTCGTTTAGTTTTTACAATGCTTTAATTGGTTACTTATTACTTCATCGAGAAGAATCAGGTATTGTTAGTCTACTAGTATTTAGTTTAGCAATGGCAACTCATTTTATTGTAAATGATTACGGCTTGCGTGAACACCATCAGCATATATATGACCGGGTTGGCCGTTGGATTTTAGCAGCAGCAATTATTGTAGGTTGGGTACTTGGCGCCCGTACACAATTAGATGAGGTTGCAATTGCTGTATTATTTTCTTTTTTAGCAGGTGGAATTGTTCTGAATGTATTAAAAGAAGAATTACCTCAAGAGCGAGAAAGCCGTTTTTGGGCTTTTGCTTTGGGTGCAGCAGGTTATGCAGCACTTCTGTTGGTTATTTAATTTTTGCAGCAAATTAAAGCCGTTGCTAGAGTCCATTCCCAATTAAAATAAACGGCGCCCAATAATAAGGATATAGAATCAACCACGAAGACACAAAGGACACAAAGGAAGTTTCTCTTTGCCCACAGAACTATCAACAACGGATTGAATCAGCATTTGGCTAGGTAAGACACCGTGAGCCTACCAGATTTAATCACAAGACCACTAGTATCCAAGTTATGTTTTGAAAGTTTCATCAGTTCACGCGGTTCTAGGCGCCGCAACTACACAGTAGATTTGTTTTATTAATTTTTTGTGAAGACAGGAAAATATCAATTAATACTTCAGCCCAGATGGTGATCATAGAAGGTTTGTATCAGTTAACCTACTGCCTAAAAGAGCAGAAACAAGATGGTTAAGACTTTTTGGTCGGCAAACAGTACAAGGGAAAGCCATCAAGAACTTAGCACAGGCGCCGCCCTTTGAGATTAGGACGGGGCTTGCGATGCTCCGAACTTTGCCAGAAGAATAATCTCCTGGCAAGTTCTCTCCATCCCACAATAAAATTTTGGAAATGGTAGTTCATCCACCACGTGCAGCAAACTTCTAAAAGTTAAAACTTTCCCGTTCTTCCTGTTAGGCTGGCAATTACCGTTGCTAACTCCTCTGGTTCTACGGGTTTTGGAAGATGCATCTGAAAACCTGCTAATAAAGCCTGCCTGCGATCTTCGCTCTTTGCATACGCCGTTAATGCAACGGCTGGCATCCAACCACCACGCTGTGCTTCAAGTTGCCGCAGTTTCCGAATTAGTGAGTAGCCATCCTCATTCGGCATCCCAATATCACTCACTAAAACATCTAAGGTTTTCACTGGGGCGTTTTCGATGATTTTCAATGCCTCACTAACAGAGGCAGTGGGAATAACTTGAGCGCCATACCCTTGTAGAATTGTACTTAGTAATTCCAGCGAATCTACCTCGTCCTCCACAATTAATATTTGTAAGCCTTCTAAGCTAGGCGCCGCATCAATATTATTATCAGCAAGGGAAATTAATTCTAATGGCTCTGACTCACTTGGTGTTTCGTGGGTAATCATGACGGGCAACTTTATAGTAAAGGTTGCCCCCTGTCCTATTCCTGGACTTGCCACGCTTACTGTGCCACCATGTAATTCAACTAGTTGACGAACAATTGCTAACCCCAAACCTAGTCCACCATAACTTCGGGTACTGGTACTGTCGTGTTGGCGGAAACGATCAAACACATAAGGTAGAAAATCTGGACTAATGCCAACTCCTGTATCGCTAACTATAATTTCGACATGAGAATTGACGCACTCCAAGCGAATTTGTACTTGCCCTCCTTGAGGCGTAAATTTAATGGCGTTTGAAAGCAGGTTCCAAACGACTTGCAGTAAACGGTCGGCATCTCCAGATATGCGATTATTTGAAGAATCCAAAATGCTTTTAATGCGAATTGACTTTGCCTCAGCTGCTAACCGCACAGACTCAATGGCTGCCTCAACTATTATAACTAAATTTACTGGTTGGACTTGCAAACGTAGCTTGCCTGTTATAATGCGAGAGATATCCAGAATGTCTTCTATAATTTTAGCTTGAGATTGAGCGTTGCGCTCAATCGTCTCCAAAGCGTGCATTGCTTTATCTTGGCTCAAATGTTGTTTCCTTAAGATTTGCGACCACCCCAAAATGGCATTAAGCGGTGTTCTCAATTCATGAGAGAGAACCGAGAGAAACTCGTCTTTCGCACGATTAGCTGCCTCAGCCTCCGCTCGGACGACTTGTTCGCGGATTAAAAATTCATCTTTAGCGCGATTGGATGCCTCAAGTTGTGCTGTGCGTTGCTGCACCCGTTGCTCCAGTTCCAAATTAATCGATTGAATGCGGTTTCGGCTATCTTCGAGTTCCTGGTTTGTGATAGCTAGCTGGGCTGGACTTGGTGCGTCTAGAGCAACTGGAATTAACGGAATTAATAAAAAGGTGAACGCATAGGATGACCATAGGGCATTAAAGGCTTTCAGCAGCCCTGAAAACCAATAAATGGGATACCAGAGCGTAACAACCCCCATTAAATGGGTACTACCACACAGGGCAAAGACAAAAAAGTACCCAGTTAAAAGCGTGACAGTCTTGGCAGGAAGGTCTTTGCGCTCATTTCTAAAGTAAACAATTGCGATGGCAACCGAGTAATAAGCCATTGCGGTCAATGCATCTGAAGCCAAATGTAGCCAGACTAAACTGGGCTTCCAGAGGTAACAATGCCCGTGGGGAATAAAGGCAGTTGAAAGGAAGTTGGTGAGTAAGTCAGGCATATTTTTCTGATTTTTGGCTGTTGGATGTTGGTTGCAGTCGCTAGCTGCATACGGTCTGAGTCAAATCACGCCAAAATTATATATCTTGAATTCAATTAGGCGCCATATCCTATAGTTTATACTAATTTCATATTTACGTATATAGAATAAGCACATTGACATTACTTAGGTTCAATCAAAGTTTTAAAGTGTTGTGTAAGAAAGAAAATATAACGCGCGCAGTATTGCGATAACTTAATATTTATTCTCAGCAGGGATTCGAGCGGAGACTCCCCCAACATTATATGATAACCATAGCATAAGACCGTTTTAAATCACTAAGTGCGGTCATTACTCAGGTATCAAAAAACTGTGATGAGAAAAGCGTGTTTTTACAAGTGGTTATGTAGTGAGGAGGAGATTTAGGAATGGATATCAGTCTGGTAATGTCCAATATCCTGAGTCCAGCAGTCCTTTCCTTTTTTCTGGGAATGTTGGCTGTGACTCTTAAATCAGATTTAGAAATTCCTCAACCTTTGCCTAAACTTTTTTCTCTATATTTGCTGTTTGCAATTGGATTTAAGGGAGGGGCAGAACTAGTTAAAAGTGGTATTAATTCTGAGGTACTATTTACCCTTTTAGCTGCTATATTTATGGCTTGTGCTGTACCAGTGTACACATTTTTTATTCTCAGACTCCAACTAGACCTGTATAATGCAGCCGCTATTGCAGCTACTTATGGTTCCATTAGTGCTGTTACATTTATTACAGCAGGGTCTTTTTTGAATGAAATCGGGATTGAATTTAGTGGCTATATGGTAGCAGCCTTAGCTCTAATGGAATCTCCAGCTATTATTATAGGACTGTTGTTAGTAAAAATATTTGCACAAGACGACAAAGAGGATGGGGACTTCTCTTGGTCAGAAGTTTTGCGAGATGCTTTTCTTAACAGTTCTGTATTTCTCTTGGTAGGTAGTCTTATAATTGGGATTGTTTCTGGAGAAAAAGGCTGGAAAATGGAGGAGCCATTTACTCAAGGAATATTTTATGGTGTTCTGACTTTCTTTTTGCTAGATATGGGGTTAGTAGCAGCTGGCAGAATTAAAGACTTGGCTAAAACTGGCCCATTCTTGATTACTTTTTCTATCTTAACCCCAATCGTTAATGCAACAATTGGCATACTGTTAGCAAAACTAATTGGAATGTCCCAAGGAAATGCACTTTTATTTTCAGTTTTGTGTGCTAGTGCTTCTTACATAGCTGTTCCTGCTGCTATGAGATTAACAGTGCCAGAAGCAAACCCCAGTCTTTATATTACTGCCGCTTTAGCACTAACATTTCCTTTTAATATCATTGTTGGAATCCCTTTATACCTTTATGGTATCAGTATCCTTTGGAGGTGAATTATGCACCCAGTAAAAAGAGTAGAGATTATCGCCAATGCGGTAGAACTGGGAAAAATTTTAGATGGCTTAGAGAAAGCAGGGGCGCCTGCACACACAGTAATTCGTAATGTGGCGGGCAAAAGTCCTGGTGCAACTGCAACTGAACTGGATAATATTTTTATCATAGTCTATTGTCCACCAGAACAACTCAAGCCAGTGGTAGAAAAAATTAGACCTATCCTCAACAAGTTTGGGGGTACGTGTTACATCACTGATGCAATAGAGATTCGTTCTACCAGGTGTGTTGCTTCTCTATAAAAAATTTCCCGTTTTTTACTTGATGAAATAAATAAAATGACCCGAATAAATGGATTTTTAGGTCGGCGCCAGCTTTTACAAATTGCAGGCAGTAGTATTCTAATGTCTATTGGTGGTACTATTGTTAGTCAAGCAACTGCTATCGCCGAACAAAAGTTTGAGACCATAAGTCCTGATGCTGCATTAGCAAGACTATTAGATGGTAACAAACGGTTTATACAGCAAAAATCTCAACATCCTCACCAATCACAAACTCGTTTGAAAGAAGTCGCACAAGCCCAGCATCCTTTTGCGACAATACTAAGTTGTGCTGATTCTCGCGTATCTGGAGAAATTCTTTTTGACCAAGGAATTGGGGATTTATTTGATATTCGCATAGCAGGCAATATTATTACACCCGAAGCATTAGGTAGTATTGAATATGCCGCAGTTAATTTAAATTGTCCCTTAGTTATGGTGCTAGGTCACGAAAGATGCGGCGCCGTAACTGCTGCGGTGAAAGGCGAACCATTACCTGGGCAAATGAGCGCTTTTGTTAAAGGCATTAAACCAGCAATTAGCGATATCAAGGGTTTTTCAGAAGAAGCAGTTGAAAAAGCTGTGGTTGAAAATGTGAAATATCAAGTTCACAAAATGAGGCTATACTCTCGACTTTTATCTCAATTGGTAGATGCAAGTAAACTCAAAATAGTGGGTGGGCGTTATGATTTAGATACAGGAGAAGTCATAATTATTTAGTAGGGGCGGGCAAGGATGCCCACCCCACAAGAAAATAAAGGCAGAAAAATGGCATACAGTGATTTTAGTCTTTCTCAGGCACAAAGCAGCTTTAATTTAACACTTGATGAAACTGTAAATTTATTTAATAATGTAAGTCCAGTTTCACCATCAGAAATTTTAAAAACAATATTGGCTGACTATGTTCCTTTAGCAACTTCAGTAGGCACTGAAAAAGCTCGTTCTGAATTAATTATTGCACCAATTTTAGTTGAATTAAGAAAGCTATTAAGCAATAAGATATCATTCTTTTCTGGAAACGAATTTAATGTTGACGCGACAAAAGGGTTACAAGGGCGTTGCGATTATATTCTGAGTGGGTCACGCGAACAACTCTTTATTTCGGCGCCTGTAATGTTTATTTTTGAAGCGAAAAAAGAAGATATTATTGGAGGTCTTGGTGAATGTGTTGCGGCAATGGTTGCAGCACAATTATTCAATCAAGCTAAAGGAAATGAAGTCAAACGAATTCATGGCTCTGTTACCAGTGGGACTACTTGGAAATTTTTATTTATCGAAGATTCTACTGTTTATATAGATTCTGTTGAATATTATATTAAAGAGGTTGATAAAATTTTGGGTATTTTACTCCAAGCTTTTGACCCCTTTTTAAAGGAATGATGCTCTAGTGTTTCATTTCAAAAGTTTTGGTGTGTAGGTGCCGATAGTAGGGTGGGCAATGCCCACCATACAACTCTCCAAAATTAATGACATGGAGTACTATTTTCTTTAATCATTATGGCTAGTTTATATGAACGAACGGCTGTTTACTAAACGGCGAACTATGCTCAAACCCGCATAGGGGGTAAAACAAATGTATTTTAAATTACTTATTAATACGTTTAGGTGCAAGTTATCAGTAAATTATCTTGCTAATACAAATAGTGTATTGCGGCGCCTATAAAGCTAAGAATCTCGTAAAAATACTGATGGCAACAAAGCGGTTAGTATTATTACCATTTTGATTGTAATATTTACATCTAAAACAATGGCTGAAACAAATTTATATACGAATGAAACTGAACTCGATAATCAAGAAAAGATAGAAGCAAAAAAAGCACCCAGTTTGAGAGAAAGAGTCTTTCTTGCCTGTAATTTTCTGGAAAGCCAAAACGCAAAGATGACGCGCGATGCAGTACGAGCAATAACTAAAGGAAGTTGCCGTGACATATCTCGCTATATGAGAGAGTGGCGTGAAAGTAAAAATAGTAACACTACAATTTCAGCTACCAGTAACGACGGGCAAGATGTTAACAATAGCTTTGGTGATAGTAAAAATACTGTAAGTTCAGTAATGACAAGTGCTAAATGTGCAGCAGAAATAATATTAGCACACGAAAAGAGTGTCCAATATTTCCTAGAAAATCCAGATAAACTTCCTGAAGAATTTAAGCAAGAAATTGCAAAAGCGAAAAATGAGACTTATGACATAATGAATAAACGCTGGAAAAGGTATGCAGGAAGTGTTTTTCAAGAATGGTTATATCAAGTTTAAACACAATAGAATAGATGAGTTTAACAGTGATACATTTTCAAAACACAAACTTTTCATTGCTATAATTACTACAATGGTAATAACAAAGTAAAGCAACTACCGCGTCCTACCTCCGACTTAAGTATAATATCACCTCCATGTAGTCGGGCTAAATTTCTCGACACAACCAACCCCAACCCTGTACCTTGCCGTTTCCTATAATTGCTCCCAACTTGCTGAAATACTTGAAACAGCTTTTCTCCTTCCTCTGGAGAAATACCAATACCAGTATCGATGACAGCAAATTTAATATATTCTGCCTCTCTATCAACTTTTAATGTCACAGAACCAGATTCGGTAAACTTAACGGCATTTGAAAGTAAATTCAATAAAATCTGTTTTAAACGGCGTTCGTCAGCGTTGCAAGTTGTAACATCTGGCGAAATCTCTAATAATAATTGTAAACCACGTCTCGACGCCTGCTCCCTAACCACTGAAATACACAAATTACAAACTTCTTCTACCGATAAAGTAACTATTTCTAGTTCTTCTCTTCCTGCCTCAATTTTGGCTATATCTAGCAAATCGTTAATTAAGTTTAACTGCTGATATCCACACTCGTGTATTACATTTATATATTGTCGCTGCTTATCGTTCAATGCACCAACAGTTTGCTCTAAAAGGACGCTCGAAAACCCTATAATTCCATTTAACGGTGTTCGCAGTTCATGATTCATATTAGCTAAAAATTGTGTCTTGGCTTTGTTAGCTGTTTCTGCTGCTTCTAAAGCCGTTTCTAATTCTGCGGTGCGCTGCTTAACAAGTAGTTCTAGCTGTTCTTCGCTTTGTCGTAAAACTTCTGTTTGTGCGACTTCTGCACTCAGGCGCCGACCAAAAAATGCAGAGAGTTGTGCTAATGTCAAGGTAATTAAAGTCGCAATGCTAATGGCAATTACCAATGGTGTGTTGTCTACGGGAGCAAACTCGGAGACATTCAAAGATTTTACCACACGGTAGCGAATACCTGCGATTGCAATATAATGCATTCCACAAATCGCAATTCCCATTAACAAAGAACTGCCAACTTTTTGTACACTCCAAGGCGCCCTTAGCTGTTTGTAGAATGTTACCCATAATCCCATAAAAGATGCAGTAATTGCCACTAAACCACTTAAAATAAATAATTTGAGGTCATGCGACTCTTTAGCTGGGACTAACAGCGATGACATAGCAGTAAAGTGCATCCCAATAACGGCGCCACCAATAAAAAGACTGCCAGCAAATATAGTTAGCCATCCCACTGTTGAAGAGCGTGTAACAATAAAAAATCCAATAGCCGAACCCACAATTGCCACAACCATTGAAATCATCACAATTGTGTAATTATAATCAACTTTTATAGGTAATTTATACGAAAGAATAGCTGTAAAATGCATCACCCAGATACTAATACCCAAAGTAGTGGCGCCACCTAACAGCCACCAAACGCGCGCGCGTCCTGATGCAATCAAAATTTGTTCAGATATATCTAAAGCAATACAAGAACCAACTATTGCAATAGCAACTGAAAGAATAATTAGACGGATATCAAAGGTAGCTGTTAAAACCGCGCCTACTTCAAACATGATCTTTCTTCACAAATAATTATAATATTGCTACACATAGAACATCTTGTGGAACGGGCATCCCTGCCCGTCAAAAGTCCTATTCCTGAAGGCGGGCAAGGATGCCCACCCCACAAGAGTATTAACACCCCACAAGAGTATTAACACCCCACAAGAGTATTAACAAAAGTATCTTTAGAAAAAACCACACCATAACAGACGGACACCACTACCATTACAAAGATTAAAATTGCTTAACATTTCGTTACTATAGAGACATCGAACTCAAAGGTAGGCGCCATGAATGGAACAATTCGGATAGGCAACCTCTTTAACATTCCTTTTTACATCCACCCATCCTGGTTCTTAATCTTAGGTTTAGTAACTTGGAGCTATAGCAGTGGACTAGCAGGGCAATTTCCTTACCTGGGTGGTGGACTTGCAACACTACTGGGAGTGACAACAGCACTATCATTATTTGCTTCTGTCGTTGCTCATGAATTGGGACATAGCTTCGTTGCCATTCGTCAAGGTATTGATGTAAAGTCAATCACACTCTTTATATTTGGTGGTTTAGCAAGCTTAGAAAAAGAATCAAAAACCCCAGCTGATGCTTTCTGGGTAGCTATTGCAGGCCCTTTAGTTAGCTTATTACTATTTGCTATATTTACAGCTATTGGTTTCGGCGCCTCTCTTGGTGGGCCACTCGCTGCAATCCTAATGGTGCTAGCATCTGTTAACTTATCATTAGCACTATTTAATCTAATTCCTGGCTTACCACTAGATGGTGGAAATATATTAAAAGCCATCGTCTGGAAAATTACAGGCAACCCTTATAAAGGTGTAGCTTTTGCCAGTCGAGTTGGTCAAATATTTGGTTGGGTAGCAATTGCTTCTGGCTTAATTCCCCTACTAATGTTTGGTAGTTTCGCCAACTCTTGGAACTTATTGATAGGTTACTTCCTGTTGCAAAATGCTGGCAATGCTTCAAGAGCGGCAACCATACAAGAACGACTAACAGGACTAACCGCAGCAGATGCAATAACTCCAGATAGCCCAATTGTTAATTTCAATATGAGCTTGAGAGAGTTTGCAGACGAACAAATATTAAACGGGCAATATCGTAGGTTCTTAGTAACAGGCGCCCTTGGAGAATTAGTAGGAGCAGTATCAGTAGATAACTTGCGCGCGGTACCTACAACACTATGGTCAGAAACTCCGGTAAGCGAAGTAATGCGACCAATCGAAGCATCCACAACTGTAGAATCTGATAAATCATTGCTAGATGTAGTACAACTTCTAGAACAACAAAAGTTATCCGCACTTGCTGTCATTCGTGATAACGGCGTACTACTCGGAATCCTAGAAAAAGCTTCCGTCATTAACTTGCTTCAAAAGAAAATGCAAGCAAACCCTGCATAATTTAATCCCCCTTAGTCCCCCTTAATAAGGGGGAAATTTTTTATTTTTAGCCATATTAAATTATTAAATATAATCAAAAAATATCACTCTTAGCCCCCCTTATTAAGGGGGGTTGGGGGGATAAATTTCACTCATGCTGTAAATAAAAACGTTCTACAAAGTCAACAATTAAATCGCATGGGTCTTCCCCTCTTTCTTTAAGAAAGAGCATCTCCTTCAAATCTTCCTTTGTAATAAAAAGAATAACTTTACGGCGCCGACTATAAAGATTGTTACGTTGAATATGGGCGGCATTATTCGGAATCTTGCTACATACTATAATTGCAAGTCGCCCCATAGGGTCAGTTAAATAATTCTCAGTTTGAATAACTTCTTGAGACCCTATTTCAATTTTGTCATAGTTTTTGAACTCAAAAAGAACCATTCTTGCTTCTAATTCTCGAAGAAGCAAACCCCAATTATGCTTTTCATCAAAATTACGGTTAGGAAATACAGCATCGCGTCTATTTGTACCAGAATATGTTCGTGCTTGAATAATTGGTCTCACTAAAGGTGGAACGAATAGAAATTCAAGAATCTCCACACATAAATCTTCAAATTCTCTCCAACCTTTGTCTCCAGCAGGACAATTATCAAGTCGATTGGTCAAATCACTTACTCGACTCATCTAATTGCACCGTTACTAGCAGCAAAGTATTTAGATACCAAATCAGTATTTTGTAG
>ERZ1066120.436-NODE-436-length-39998-cov-44.642466_pt1 | contig 39998 bp, 39 predicted proteins | sample MGYA00382767_ERZ1066120 | MGnify/ENA primary metagenome ERZ1066120 (study PRJEB33369, sample SAMEA5778350) | biofilm metagenome | biome: Industrial cooling water; feature: Water cooling tower basin; material: Biofilm | place: United Arab Emirates | collected...
GAGGCTTATAAATAAACAATCTCCAAAATCTTCTTGTGGGATAGGTGTCCTCACCATTAGCGTCAAGTTAAGCTAAAACTTACTACGTCAATAAGCATTTATGCTTAAGAATTAGGTTTGAAACAAACAAAAAACGAACTTTTAATGGCGCCATAAATGCTTTGAAAATCAGCATCGCTCTGAAATTCCGTATAAAAACAAGGCAAAAGTTAGTCTTTATACTTCGTTACTAACAAAACCTATCGTTGACAAATGGTTTTAAACCTTAAGTTGACACCAATGGTGTCCTCACCCGTCCCATATTTATTTTCATATTTACTAGGGTGGGCATCCTTGTCTGCCCTACAATATATTTAATTTAATTAGTGGAAACCCCTTAATTTATCAATAATAAATTTCATCGTGATTTCATCTGAATATGAAAAACTAATAAATAAGGTATATTAAGATACCCTGCTTAGTGCTGTTCTCTCAAAGGAAAAAGGGGGAAGTTAAAAGACTAAAAGCCTTCTCAAGTCAGGTTTTTATCTTTAACCTTCAACCTTTTTCCCCTAAATTGCCATTTATTTTGGCGCCTGGTAAAGTATTAGTCAATTCGGAATATATAGACGTTGAAAGACTACCAAGCATTCTTAAATCCTGGGATGTATTAGTAGCACCCCAAGCTGATCCAGTTTCTGGAATTACAGGAGCAATTCATTATGGACACGCAAGAATCCATGATTAAATCACTAAAAAATTGGGGTTTTGAGCCAATAACCTCTTCGTTTATGGACTTTGTTCCTTTTGGTGGCTCCTTTTATTGTGCAACCTTAGACGTTAGGAGAAGAGGAGAGCTACAATCCTACTTCTAAATTCAGGCTATTTGTACTATATCTATCTCAAATCTAAAATTTTCCTTAAGCTTTTTTGTCTAGCCACAGAAACTTTACAAATTTCATCTTGATTTCATTTTGGTCTGGGACATTATATACAGTGCCCACGGAACAAATATTGCTATATACCAAGCTACTATCTAGTTAGAGTTGAAAAAATAATGCTTAATACTATTGTCAAATGGTCGATAGCTCAACGGTGGCTGATAGTTCTAGCCTCGATACTAATCAGCTTGTGGGGATTTCATGTTATTAGGCAAATGCCCTTTGATGTTTTTCCTGCATTCGCTCCTCCACAGATCGAAATTCAAGTTGAAGCTTCGGGTTTGGCACCGGAGGAAATTGAATCTTTGGTTACTCGACCAGTGGAGAATTCAATAAATGGTACGCTAGGACTAGTATCTTTATGGTCAGCTTCAGCGGTAGGTATTGTTTTGATTAAAGCTGTTTTTGGCTGGGATACAGATATTTACCGTGCGCGCCAACTCGTACAAGAACGTTTACAACGCGTGCAAAGTTTAATACCACAGGGGGTTGACCAACCGGAAAGTCTTCCCAGAGGTCAACCTGGGATATATAGATACTCATGCCCTTTGCATGAAATTACGGTAATTTTATTTAATTAACTAATTAATGAGGAGTAAATTCATGAGATCACTAAAATTAAGCTTTGTAGTTCTGGCTAGTGCAGGATTGCTCTTATTAGGCGCATGTAGCAACCAAGCATCAGAGCCTAGCAGCAGCAATACAAATGGTGGTACAACAGAAACCACAGGCAATACTGAAACCGCAAGCAAAACTGAAACTGCTGCAAATAGCGATGGACATACCGACCATTCTCATGACACAAAGAGCAAAGGTGGTCAAGTTGTTGAGTCTGGGAAGTATCACTTAGAAATGGTATCAGCAAAAGAAGGTAATGCAACACATTTAGATTTTTACTTGCAAACAGGTGATAAACACGAAGCAGTACCAAATGCAAAAGTTACGGCTGATATTCAATCACCTGATGGAAAACAAAAGTCAGTTCCCCTTACCTATGATGCTAGCGGCAAGCATTATACGGCTAAGTTGGATAGTAGTGCAGCAGGCCAATACCAAGTAAAAATTACTGCGGCTGTTGGCAGTGAAACAGTAAACGGGCGATTTAACTTTAATCAGTAATTCGGTTGGTTAATACTATTTTTAGTGTAGTTGGCATAATAAAGAAGTATGTTACAAAAAGTATTTTTTTATTACACTTCGTTGTTTTGCCAACTACCTTATCACCTTTATATAATGTATGTATTAAAATGTAAAAACTTTTAAATACATTTCCCTTACTGTAACCCACCCTTTTTAAGGGTGGTTTTTTAATTAAATATAAGATTAAATATTTATTTAAGTAATAATCCTAATTACGTAAATTTACAGTGGCTGTTTAAGAGTTGGAAGCAGCAATATAGATATTCAAGGATTTACAAAAATTTTTCTAGTAGCTAATTCGTTAGTTAGCCCTTGTATTTACGGGGGTGCTAAAGGCGCTTTGTCTAAATTTGGTTGATTTGAATACGCAAGGGTAGTTATGCCGATTAATTTATCTGGACAAAATGTAAGTATTGATAAAGACTTAAGTATTAATCAGAATACACAGCCATTAACAGGTTCAATTCGGTGGGGAAATACAGAAGATTATTACAGTTTTAATTTTAGTAGTCGTAGTAGTTTGAATCTTGCACTCAATGACTTGTATGCAAATCTTAATGTACAGGTACTAGACAGTAATGGTCAAGAAGTTGCTGGTTCTTACAACCGTCGTAACCGAGATGAGTTAATCAGTACAACTTTAGAAGCAGGCAATTATTATATAAAGGTTTATCGATTTCGCAATGCGATTAGTGATTACACTTTAAGGTATAGTATTAACTCGATTTCACAATCACCTCAAAGTGTTGGCGCCTTTCTTCCAAATGCACAATCGTCACCTCAAAATGCTGGCGCCTGGTTAGACATGGTAATTCAGGATGTACAACTGCGCGATGTAGTAAAGTCATCTTTTAGCGACTCAGTTATTGACCGTAACGATGTGATCAAGATATTGCGCGCATCTTCTGATGAAGGTGTGGTAGACGCAACTGAATTTAAGGACTTGAAAAACTTGGTTAGTAACGCTTCATTACTGGGAATACCAGAATACGTGCGAGTACTAACTAACAAAGTTGTCAACGGTGATCCAGCAAATCAAAGATACCAGGGTAATTCATTAGGTAATTTGAGCGCTGGTAGTAGCAGTGCCCAGATAGAAAACCTGGTCAATAAATGGTTTATAGGACGCGATTACCCAAAAACTTCATATACATATAAAGAAGCAAGCGGTTCTTTATTCCAGAATGGTGTTAGCTACAAAGACATTAAACAAGGTCAGATTAACGACTGTTACTTTCTTGCTGGACTAGCTGCGACAGCATTTAATTCTCCTAACACAATTGAGAAGATGTTTATCGACAACGGTGATAATACTTACACCGTTCGTTTCTTCCGCAATCAGATTGCAGACTACGTTAGCGTAGATAAATATTTACCTACTGATTATGCTGGAAATTTCGTTTACGCGAGTAAAGGCACTAGCTACAATAATCCAGGCAATGAACTGTGGGTTGCACTAGCTGAAAAAGCATACGCACAACTTAATGAATCTGGGTGGATTTACCAAGATAACACCAATTCTTATTCTGGTATTGGAAAAGGTGGTTATGTTAGTGACGCATTGTCACAGATCACGGGTAATCAAGTCTCAATGAGTAATGTTTTAAACCTGAATTCAATTCTAAAAGCGATAAGCTCAGGTGAATCGATTAGTTTGGCATCAAAATCAACTGATGTTGCACCGAATGTTATTGCAGCACATGCTTATATTTTAGTCAATTATAATTCTTCTACTCAGAGATTTACTTTGTTTAGTCCGTGGGGAATAGATGTTTCGTTACCTAAACCAGGTATTTTAGAAATTGGCTGGAGTGAAATTGAATCTAATTTTAGTTATTGGGATGCGACACGAAAGTATACTTAAGAGCAAACTTTTAATAGAGAGCAGAGAATAGTAAATCACATAAATTATGATAAACAGGTATCAAAAATTATTTTTATCTAAGATTTACCTAAATTTCATCCTGATTTCATCTTGATATGAAAAACTTATAAATAAGGTATATAAGATACTTACTTAGTGCTGTTCGCTCAAGGAGAAAGCTAAAAGAATAAAAACCTTCTCATGCCAGGATTTCATCTTGATTTCATTTTGGTGTGAGACATTATGTACAGTGCCCACGGAACAAATATTGCTATGTACCAAGCGACTATCCATCTAGAGTAGCTACAAAGTACGGCTTTGACCGTTACTGGCGTGATCTACGTACTTTTACTCTACATGATCCAGTAGACTACAAAATACGATCTGTGGGCGATTCGTAAAATTAAGTTCCCTCACTTTAAGTGTTAATTTTGCTAGAGACGAAACTATTATGGCCGAGATTTCACGTAAGTTTGATCTTGCAACAATCAAACAGCAATTAAGCGCGCGTGGTTTAGTAACACAGAAAGTTTGGACTGATGAAAACAACTGGGTTAGTTTGCTGCTTTGTCAATTCGATTAACTTAGCCAGTATCTACAATGATATTCTTTAAACAAAAAATAGAGAGAAAGTATTTCAGGTTGTTCCGTTGGTTGCGCTTGGTATTGCTAGGTTTACTAATTAGTTTATTGGTGATACCATTGACGGCAACCGCCTATATTAGTTTGATGACTAATGGCGCCCGCTATATCAAACCAGAAGAAGTTCCACAAGAACGGTTAGCAATGGTATTCGGTGCAGGAATTTTGGCTAATGGTGAACCTACACGGATGCTTGCAGACCGTGTAGAAGCTGCGGTTAAACTTTATCAGTTTGGGCGAGTTAAAAAGTTACTGATGACAGGAGATAACAGTAGAGTTTCCTATAATGAGGTTAAGTCGATGCAGCAGTACGCTCATAATTTGGGTGTACCAATAACAGATATTGTTTTAGATTACGCTGGTTTTAGCACCTATGAGAGTTGTTATCGCGCTCATCAGATTTTTGGGCTACATAAAGCTGTTGTTGTCACTCAAAATTACCATCTACCTCGTGCTGTTTATACCTGTCGCCAATTTGGTTTAGATACAGTAGGTTTAGGAACTCCAGATATCGAAATTTATGGACTATGGGGAATGATTCCTTATTTAAGGCGGGAAATTTTAGCAAACGTTAAAGCATTATGGGAGGTTCATATTACCCGTCCTCGACCTACTTTTTTGGGACGTATCGAAAAAATATAGCAAACAGTAGTAACTTGCCGCAATATGAATTAATAATTATTAAAAATTGTGCCTTGTAAATGGTACAGGCTTTATACCAAAACCTTACACGTATAGAAATGCGAGTAGTACATATAAAAATAATTCTGTTTTCAATCAAAATTTCATCTTGATTTCATAGTGGTATGTCAAACTAATTAGTGAAGGTTCGTTTGCTAAAAATGCATCTTGCATCCAGTCAACAAAGTTCGTGAACCATAAATCATAAATCCACTATGAAAATAAGATTTATTTATGTAAGTACAATGTTGATTATTACTATCACAGCTTTGACTAATTTTCACAAGTCAAAATATTAATTTATATTTTTTTATGTTTATCTGCTAGCCTTGCTTTTTCAAGTATAGCAATTTATTCTGTGTGGTGTTATTTCCTGAAACAAGTATTAGTTTATGTTCAATTATCGTAACTTATTTGTAGTAACTATTATCTCTGTATTTACCTTTGGGCATATTTCTCCTAGTTTCGCCCAAACAGTATTTTATTTAACTCAGTCTCAAAAGAATCAAGCACAAAAATCTCCCACTCCTACTTCACTTGACAACCTCAATCCAAATTCAAATCTTCTGCAGTTTCCTACCAAATCAGAGGAAGTTAAAATTCTCGTAACTCAGCCTATTACCTTAGAACAGGCTTTAGAACTAGCACGCCGTAATAATCGAGACTTGCAAGTAGGAATATTAACTCTGGAGCGTAGTCGCGCGGGGTTACGTGAAGCACAAGCAGCTTTATACCCGAACTTTGGTTTAAGCACAGATGTATCCCGTGGACAATCTGCAAGCGATCAACTTTCTGCCGAATTGCGCTCTCGAAGTGGAATACCGACAAGCCAAGAAGCGGCAAGTACAACTTTTTCTGGCGCCGCGCAGTTAAGTTATAACATTTATACTTCTGGTTCAAGGTCAGCCCGCATTCGAGCGGCAGAGGAACAATTACGTTTTGATGAATTAGATGTGCAACGTTTGTCAGCAGAAATTGGGCTGCAAGTTGCCACTCAATACTACGATTTACAACAAGCCGACGAACAAGTTAGAATTAATCGTGCTGCCGTTGAAAACGCGCAACGCAGTTTAAAAGATGCTCAAGCATTGGAAAGTGCGGGGGTTGGTACTAGATTTGATGTTTTGCGTTTTCAGGTGAATTTAGCAAATACTCAACAAGAACTGACTAATAGTCTTAGTCAGCAGCTAGTAGCCGCAAGACTGCTGGCAGTTACGTTGAGTTTAGCACAATCAACAAATATCAGTGCCGCAGATTCAGTGAAAATAGCTGGTTTGTGGAATCAGACACTCGAAGATAGTATTGTGCTGGCATTTCAAAGTCGTCCTGAACTGCAACAGCAATTGGTACAACGTAATATTAACGAGCAGCAACGACGCTTGGCACTTGCTGAGGTTCGACCACAAGTTAGTTTGGTTGCTAGTTATAACTTGTTAGACGTGTTTAATGACCGTGTTGGTATTACCGATGGTTACTCGCTTGGAGTTAGAGCAAATTGGAATTTATTTGATGGAGGCGCCGCTAGAGCAAGATCTGCTCAATCAAAAGCTAATATTACTATTGCCGAAACTCGTTTTACTAGCCAACGCAACCAGATTCGTTATCAAGTCGAACAATCTTACAGTAATTTGCAATCGAATTTGAGTAATGTTCAGACCGCGACTGTTGCTTTAAATCAAGCTCAAGAAGCTTTAACTTTAGCAAGGTTAAGATTTCAAGCCGGCGTAGGCACTCAAACAGATGTTATCGCTTCTGAAACCGAGCTGACTAGGGCTGAGGGAAATCGGGTTAGAGCTATATTAGACTACAATCGTGCTTTGGCTGGTTTGCAAAGGGCTGTTAGTAATCTGGGAAATCCTTAAATGTAGGTGTGCAAATGTTGAATCACGAGAAAAAACATCTGTTAATTGGTCAAGTAACAGCTTTAAGTGGAGTCCCTATCGCGACTATTCGCTACTATGAGGGTTTAGGTCTCCTCAAATCTTACGGACGTACAGAGGGAGGATATCGACAGTTTTCAGAGGATGTGCTTACCCGTTTAGCTTTTATTAAACGGGCACAAAATCTAGGTTTGAGTTTGGAAGAAATTGGGGATATTCTTAATGTTTATGACGAAGGAAAACCTCCATGTAGCCAGATTAAAGAGAAACTAGACAATAAGCTATTAGAAATTGACAATAAAATTGACGAACTGTTAATTTTACGTAATGAGTTGGGAGAATTGCTTTCTGGTTGGAAAAATTTACAAGATAAGCCAGAAAATAAAATTTGTCCGATTATTCAAAAATATTAAGTAGTTGGAAAACATTTTGTCAATTTTTAACTGTTTAAGTTTAAAAGTTTGACAATATTTACTAGCTCCAACTGTTTAAATTTTATCTTTTATATATCAATAAATTAAAACTCATTATTCTATATTTGTAGAGATAATGAGTTTTTTTTAATATTTGAATAAAATAAAAAAGCATTAATGATATCAATTTATTGCAATAAAGAAAATATTTTTAATTATATGTGATTATGCCAAATTTCATCTTAATTTCATAATTAACATTCATACTTATAAATATAGAGACAATTAATCCACTAAATGAAAAAGGACATGGCCATGAAAAAGTTGATTTATGCAGTTGCATTTACCTTGGTTATTGCATCTTCAGTTCCTGCAGCTTTGGCAAAAAACCCTAATGATGCTAAGGTCACTCATCTTGGTAATGGTGCTGCATTTCCTAACGATTCTGCTGTTTCAGATGCTACTCATAAATTTGAAGTACACGTTCAAGGAAAAGCTGTATCTGAGTTAGCTATTAATATGCCAGAAGGAGTCAAAGTTAATAGGGGAATTGAGGTTAAAAACAAATCAGGTCAAAAAATTCCTGCGACAGTTTCAATTGATGGAAAAATAGCTACAGTAGCTTTTTCTGAACCTGTAGCTCCTGGTAACTCGCTATCGGTTTCTATGAAAGGAGTTAACGCTGCGAGTTACGATTCTAATCAATTTTTGCATTATCAAGTATCTGCTAAAAATGAAGGAATGAAAGAAGCGATTTCACTCGGTTTGGTTCGGATAACAACTTACCTAAGTTAAACAGCGAAATTAAACAAATTACCTGTTAATAATTAGATAAACTGCTCTCAAAAGAATTAAGCAGTATTTATAGAGTAGCTTTAAAAATAGGCTACTCTATCTACCTCACTGATTTTTTATAAGAAATTTTATTTTCAACATGAACCAAGTTATTGACCTAACTATGTTGTTTTAATTTATACTATATTGCTTAAGATATTTTACGCAGAATGTATCACTGGTTTATCCTTTTTATAACGGCTTATTTGATTGTCACTGGAATTATTTATGCTATGCGCCTCGAATGTGTGGTGAGGCATCTCTGAAAGGGTACATCTGGACTATAAAGGCACTTTTCTGTAACCCATGCTACGTAAGTAATATAGGATATATTTGCTAGGGGATATCACCTTAGTTACGTATAAGATAGCTTCTTTATTAAGCAATAATTAGTTATTTAAAGAAATATTAACAAAAAAATATATTTCATCTTGATTTCATCTCTGAATGAAAAACTCAAGGTAGTAGATTTTTATTTAGGAGACACCTCAAACCCTTAAAGTAAACTTTTGTTGCTACTACTATACTCTCCATCTAACTGGAGAGGTTAGCTTATTAATAAAGATACGTTGTTAATTCGAGGTAATACAAATGAACATACCTAGCAATGAGCTAACAGAGGAGTTAGAAATATTATTAGCAGGCTATGTTTTAGGTGATTTAACTCAAGAGGAAACTACCAAAGTTAACCAAACTTTGAAGTTCAACCCAGAGTTAGTGCTTGAAGCAAACAGGCTAAAAAAGACATTGGCAATACTGACTCTTTCTCTGACAGAGACTTCACCACCCAAAAGTTTGCGTTCTAAAATTCTCAAACAAATTTAGAAATGGTTGATTATATAAGCTGCTGCTCTTTTCATAAATAGATGTAAAAGGAGAGGTAAAACAATGAAAAGTAATACTTTGATTTACAGTTTAGTCGGTTTATTAACTAGCAGTGTTATTGCAGGATTATTAATTACTAGTAGCACTAAAGCTCAGTCTCCAGTTAGACAACAAAATACACAACATAATAGACATCATCCATCCAACCAAACAACGACTCCTCAACGACGAGGAATGATGACCCAAGTTGATCAGCATTTTATCGAAATGATGGTTCCACATCATGAACAAGCAGTGCAGATGGCGGATTTGGCTTTAGCTCGCTCTAAACGTCCTGAAATTAAAAAATTAGCGGAAGCGATTAAAAGAGATCAAAACCGCGAAATTCAACAAATGCAAACTTGGTACAAAGCATGGTACGGTAAAAATGTGCCTGTTGTTGCGATGAATCAGGGAACAATGATGCAAATGCATCAAGGCATAAAACCAGAAATGATGGATGCATCTATGCACCAGAACATGATGAATATGAAGGTGGATTTAGAAGCTTTGAAGAATGCCTCTGATTTTGATAAAGAATTCATTCGTCAAATGATTCCCCATCATCGAATGGCTTTGATGATGTCGCAGATGGTAACAAATAAAGGTCAAAAACCCGAACTTCGCAAGTTAGCTCAGTCGATTATTAAAAACCAAACGGATGAAATTAACCAGATGCAACAATTGTATCAAGTTTGGTATAAGTCAACCCCTGAACAAAGTTAACTTAAATGAACATTGAGCTTCGGCACTTGCACTACTTTATAGTTGTGGCGGAAGAACTTAACTTTAGACGAGCAGCAGCACGACTCAATATTGCTCAACCGCCATTAACTCGGCAAATTCAGCAGTTGGAAGAAGAATTGGGGGTAGAACTTTTTCATAGAACTACGCGTCAAATTAACTTAACACAGGCAGGTCAAGTTTATTTGCAAGAAGCCCGTCGAGTCCTAGCTCTCGTTCAAGAAGGGATTGCTATGGCTAGACTTGCCAGTCGAGGTGAAATAGGTCGCTTGGTTGTTGGCTTTGAGGGATCATCAGCTTATGATATTGTGCCTTTGTCAGTAAAAGCTTTTCGAGATAAGTATCCCAAAGTAAACATTATCGTGTATGAGATGACTACAGGTGAGCAAGTTCAAGCTTTACATAATGACCATATTGGAATTGGTTTTGTCGTTTTACCGCTTTCAGATTCTCGCGGTTTGATGGTTGAAACTATATTGCGTGAGCCATTAATTGTGGCTTTACCCCAGAATCATTACCTGTCCGACCAGCTTGAGGTTGATTTGGCTGACCTTAAAGATGAAATCTTCATTATCTGTCCGCGCCATTACAAGTGTGGGCTATATGACCATGTAATTTCGGTTTGTCATCAAGCAGGCTTTACTCCAAAGCTTACTCAAGAAACGTCGGAAGTACAAAATATATTAGGTTTTGTAACTGCTGGGCTTGGTGTTGCTTTGTTACCCGCTTCTGTGAGGCACTTGCAGAAGTCGGGATTGGTTTATCGTAAGCTACGTTTAGCCAATGCTTTTCTAGAATTAGCTGTTGCATGGCAACAAAGTAACCCACCTCCTATGCTTTCAGCCTTTATTAACACTGTCAGGGAATTAACAAATGAAATTTATAATGAAAATAGTAATTAGTATGTTGACAAAACAAGCGTATATTTAGTTTTGTCACAAGCATGAAACTATTTAATTTTTAAGCATTTTGCTTGCTTTACAGTTTGTTCTATAAATTATTTGTTTAACACCGACTCACTTTTTAAGTAAATCATATTTTTAATTATAAGTCAAATAAATAGGTGGCTATAAACGAAAATGATTGATACCTAAAAGGTATCAATAGTAGTCGATAATAGTATAAATAGATTGAGATATCTACTGAACAAAAAATGCTATAGTTACTATTTAATAAGGATTTTAGGCGTTTATTAATTAAATATAATTATTTAAAATTTATCAATTAAACAGTTTAGAATAAGCATAGGTTAGAAAGTTTAAAGCATCGTATTCAGAAAATAAAACAAAAACTAACATCTAAGTTCAAAAGATTGCATTTAGAAAAGAAAAACGCCTGTAAAACTCAAATTATTGATCTGGGAACTGGTACAAATATGGCTACAACCCACGGGCATCAAAATCACAATCATCGAGAACACGCCACGTCTCCAAATCAAGGGGAAATGGCAAAAGACCCAATCTGCGGGATGATAGTGCCGAAAGCGACATCACTGCATACAGAACGAGGTGGACGAAATTACTACTTTTGTAGTCAAAATTGTCTCAATACTTTTTTAGACCCAGAAAAAGAACTTAAATCAATGCGAAAGCGTGTGACTCTGGCACTAACAGGTGTGCTAGTTTTAGCAATCATGCGCGCGGCTGCGTTTATTGGTTTAGCAGCAGGTGTAACTCTTGTAACCTGGGTTCCTATTCCTGCACTTCCCTGGTTCACCTGGGGAGTATGGCTGTTCATCTTGACTACACCAGTACAGTTTATTGGTGGATGGTCATTTTATGTAGGTTCGTGGAACGCCATCCGCACCCGCAGTATTAACATGGATTTCCTGATTGCTTTGGGAACTACTGTTGCTTATCTTTACAGCGTAGTAGTAGTATTTTTCCCTAGCATTTTACCTGTGAAAGTAGAGGAGCGTAGCGTTTACTTTGAAGTTTCTGCCATTATTATTGCCTTTGTTTTGCTAGGCAAATACATGGAAGAAATTATTAAGAAGAATTCTTCTGCTGCTGTCCGTAAGCTTTTAGACCTTAAACCAGCCACTGCTAAAGTCGTGCGGGATGGAATAGAGGTAGAAATTCCGGCAGATATGGTGATGGTTAATGAAACTGTGGTAGTGCGTCCGGGAGAGAAAATTCCTACAGATGGGGTTGTGTTAGAGGGTTCTTCTTCTGTAGATGAGTCAATGTTGACTGGTGAATCAATACCTGTGGAAAAAATACCAGGAGCAGAAGTAATTGGCGGTACTTTGAACCAAACAGGACTGTTTCGCTTCCGAGCTACTCGTGTGGGTTCGGAAACTGCACTAGCACAAATAATTAAGTTTGTTGAAGATGCTCAAGGTAGTAGCGCTCAAGTACAACGACTCGCGGACAAAGTAACTGGTTATTTTGTGCCTGCGGTGATTTTAATTGCTGTACTTGCTTTTATTGGCTGGTGGCTAGCAGGTAATTTTCCTCAAGCCCTACTGGCATTTATTGCTGTACTCATTATTTCTTGTCCCTGCGCTTTAGGTGTTGCAACTCCAGCAGCTTTGATGGTTGGTGTAGGGAAAGGCGCCGAAAATGGTATTTTGATACGAGGAGGCGAAGTTTTAGAGCGGGCGCAGAAGCTTTCTACAGTTATTTTTGATAAAACTGGAACTTTAACGCGGGGAGAACCAAGCGTCACGGATATTATTCCTCTAACTGAGCGTCCAGAAGATGAAGTCCTTCGCCTAGCAGCTGCTGTGGAAGTAGGTTCAGAACATCCTCTTGGCGAAGCAATTGTACGAGCAGCTAAACACCAGAGACTAGAAATTCCCAAAGTTAATAATTTTGAGGCAATTCCCGGACATGGTATTCACGGACAAGTTAATGGCGATCGCATTTGGCTAGGAAATCGGCGTTTGTTTCAGCAACAAGGCTATACTATAGCTCCAGAATTTGAACGCATACTAACTCAGTTAGAATTAGATGGCAAAACAGCTATGCTGGTTGGTTGTAACGGTATTTTAGTTGGAATTGTTGCAGTTGCAGATACTTTGAAACCCGAAGCGAAAGAAGCAATTACTTCCCTACGCAAAGAGAAAGTCAAGGTAGTTTTGCTTACAGGAGATAATCAACGCACCGCCGAAGCAATAGCTCGTCAAGTGGGAATTGATAGAGTAATCGCCGAAGTGTTACCAGGTGATAAAGCTCATATGGTACAAGAAATTCAACAGCGAGGTGAAGCTGTGGCAATGGTAGGTGATGGAGTAAATGATGCTCCTGCGTTGGCAATAGCAGATATTGGAATTGCCATTGGTTCCGGCGCCGATATTGCTAAAGAGACAGGAGGCATTATTTTGGTGAAAAACGACGTGCGTGATGTTGTGGCAGCAATTCGTCTTTCTCGTGCAACAATGCTCAAAATTAAACAAAATCTCTTCTGGGCTTTTATTTACAACACGATAGGACTTCCGATTGCAGCGCTTGGCTACTTGAACCCAATAATTGCCGCAGCTGCAATGGCATTGAGTTCTCTATCAGTAATCGTCAATTCTTCGCTTTTAAAAGGCTTTAAATTATCCAACACTTAATTAATGGAGTATTAGCAAAAAATAGGAGGTTAATATGTACACAATAAAATTGAATCAATTATCGAAACAAGTAGTATTTATCATCTTCACTGTCACAGCTTTTTTGCTAGTAGCAGTCTTGAACTCATCTATCTTTTCTATATTGCTTTACGTCTTACCACTTGCCTTTCTCTTAATTGACCATTCGGTTTTATTACGATTTATGAAAAAGAAAGCAACACCAAGCATAATACCGTTGATGTTACCGCCAGCTAATCACCGAATTAATCAATAATTATTCGGTTCTAGATTACCAACAAGTAAACAACTGACAAATAATTTATTATGACTCAGCAACACAATCATCAACCCAGCACAAAAATCTCCGCCGCTAAAATAGCCTTGTTTGTATTTCTAGCTATCATTGCTTTCTTTCTGATTACAGAACACTGGGCGCATATACTTGGTCTTCCGCCTTTGTTTCTAATTTTAGGACTTTGTATAGTCATGCATTTATTTATGCATGGCGCACACGGAGGACATGGAGGAGGCGGTGGTAATAGCCAGTAAAAAGTTGTTTTACACCAAGTTAATCACATGTTTTGAAGAGAGGAAATTTAGTTATGAAAGATATACCAGCTTACGGTTTATGGTCTTTAGTAATTGTCAATTCACTAATATTCATAATTTTTGCTTTTAGCTTTACTAAGCCAAAAAGTCCCCGTGATTGGCGTTCATTTGGTGCTTTTTCTGCGTTTATTGTAGCTTTGTTTACAGAGATGTACGGTTTTCCATTAACTCTTTACTTGCTCTCTGGTTGGCTGCAAACTCGTTATCCGCAGTTGAATATTTTCTCCCATGATGCTGGACATCTCTGGTGGACGCTAATAGGTTGGAAAGGAGACCCCCACTTAAATCCAATTCATCTTTTGAGCAATGTATTTATTTTCGGTGGACTGATTTACCTTAGCTCTGCTTGGGAGGTGTTGTATAAAGCACAACGAAGTCATACCTTAGCCACTTCCGGTCCTTATGCAACAATTCGGCATCCTCAGTATTTGGCATTCATCATCATTATGTTTGGTTTTCTACTGCAATGGCCCACAATCCTAACATTGCTAATGTTTCCAGTGCTGGTATTTATGTACACGCGATTAGCACGAGGAGAAGAACGCGATGCACTTGCAGAATTTGGTGATGAGTACCGACGCTACGCCGAGAATACACCCGCATTTCTTCCTTGGGGTAAAAAAAATAGGAATCACTATCGAGACCACTCTGAAATGTAAGCAAGCATATGAATCTATCTGAGAAAGAAGACATCGCCAATATTTACCGTTATTGGGCAAATAATTACAACTTGGTTGCTAGTTTATACGATATTATATTTGGCTCTGGACAATATCGTAAACAAGCAATAGAAGCACTTAATTTGCAACCAGGAGATACAGTTATTGACCTGTGTTGCGGTACAGGTTTAAATTTTCCAATACTGCAACAAGCAGTAGGAGCGCAGGGAAAAATTATTGGAGTTGATTTTACAGATGCAATGCTGGAGCAGGCTAATAAAAGAGTTAAAGAAGCAGGTTGGTCAAATGTTGAATTAGTGCAAAGTGATGTTGCCGAGTATGAATTTCCAACATCTGTAGATGGAGTAATTTCAACATTTGCTTTAACTTTAGTTCCTGAATTCGACAAAGTAATTTTGAATAGTTGTAAAGCTTTATCTTATGGAAAGCGTATAGTCTTACTCGATTTGAGAGTTCCATTCAACTTGCTTGCTCCACTGGCGCCTTTGTTAAATTTTCTGTTTGTTCGACCATTTGGTGGCAGAATAGAAATGGCTAGCCGCCATCCTTGGAATTCAATTGTTAATTATCTCAGAAACGTACATATTACAGAGCTTTACATGGGTTTTGTTTATATTGCTGTTGGGAAAAAATACTTGCTGCCTAATTTTGCTAAAAACAATTAAATCCGAGCCACAAGGCAGTTGATTTAAAGAATTTAATCATCGAACTCATTGGAGGGTTATCATGGAATCACATATACGGAATAGAGAAAACAATCATTCATACAGAAATTTATTTGCCAAGTTAAAAACGAACTCACTTGCTATTGCAACAGGTTTAATTAGTGGTTTAGTTTACACTATTTGTGTAATATTTATTGCTTTAGCACCTAAAATTACAATGAACTTCTTCAGTTATATACTTCATGCTGATATAACTAATCTAGTCCGAGTAGTTAGTTGGGGAAGCTTCATTGTCGGTCTTTTATTTTGGTCTGTAGGAACTGGTTTATATGTTGCTTTAATCGCCAGATTTTACAATAGTATGATACCAAAATAAAAAGTTAATTCACAAAGAAACACCTTGTTATTTTAAGGGGTTTGTGTATACAGGCTTTGTGTAGCACATTTCAAAACTAATAGCTCAATTCTGTTAAAGTATTTTATGTAGGAGTCAAATATGAGTGACTTGATTGTTATCGGCTTCAAAGATGAGTTTAAAGCAGATGAGGTTTTAATTGAACTTAGAAAAATGGAACGAGAGCATCTTATTGACTTAGAAGATGCTGCAATAGTTGTCAGAAAAAGAGAAGGTAAAGTCAAAGTTAAACAAACCCAAGAACTTGTGACATCTGGTGCATTAAGTGGGGGTTTTTGGGGACTTCTTCTTGGTATGTTATTTTTACATCCTTTCCTTGCATTTTTTGGCGCCGCTGCTGGTGCAATTTCGGGAGCGTTTACAGATATTGGTATTGATGATAACTTTATTCGAGAACTCGGCAATACTATCGAACCAGGAACATCTGCTTTATTTATCCTGGTGAAAAAATCAACGCCTGATAAGGTTTTGGATGAATTAAGCCAATTTGAGGGTAAAGTTTTGCAAACTTCTTTATCGAAAGAAGATGAGGCAAAATTACAGGCAGCTTTAACAAAATTTCAAGCTCAGGAAGAGGTTATTAGCACAATTTAATTTCTAGAAGTTACTACAAATATTTCCTCTCTTCTTATACTATTAGGGAAGAGAGGAATGATAAATTTAGATAAAAGTTATATTTTTGGGAAAATCTGCATGGCAAATTCTAAATTTTATTGTTAAAATTTTCAAAAAGTTTAACATTTTGAATAACCTCATGTGTTTAATATGTTCAAAAAAATTTTGGTTGCAATAGATAGTTCTAAATTTAGCAAACGAGTTTTTGAAGAAGCACTTATCCAAGCAAAATATAACGTTGCTAATGTCATGATTTTACATGTTTTGTCTCCAAATGAGCCGGGTTGCCCGGATACCTCTGGTCTTTTAAACACTTACTACTATTCAGAGACAGATACCACGGCAACAGAACACTGCCAGCAAATGTGGGATAGATTTTCTAAAAAAGCTTTAGAAATGCTAAAAGCGAAGGCTGCTGAAGCAAAAGTTGCTGGAATAAACGTAGAATTTACTCAAAAACTCGGTAGTCCTGGTCAAACTATTTGTGAAGTCGCCCTTGATTGGGAAGCTGACTTAATTGTAATTGGGCGCCGGGGTCATTCAAGCTTAGATGAACTATTTCTCGGCAGTGTCAGTAATTACGTACTTCATAATGCCCCTTGTTCGGTACTAACTGTGCTATTAGCTTTAAAAAAAGTAACTTTTCAAACTACTCAAACATAAGGGTTTAATTGTGATTTATTTTATATTCTTTTTAGCAGTGGCTGTATGCCTTATGATGCTAATTTTTGTGTTTAAAATTTTGGCATCTAGGTAAAGGGATAAACTAAAAGCTATGTTTAAACTTAACAATCAGGGAATTTTTAGCTATGCAGCATCAACATTCCGGCCAGGGAAATCATCAAAATGATTCACAAAATTTACAAACTAATTCCCCATCTCATCGCGAACATAGGAAACATGATAAACACGCAGGACATAATCCAGAGATATTTAAGCGTCGCTTTTTTATCTGTTTGATATTGACAATACCTGTTCTTTACTTTGCTCCTTCTTTTCAAAACTGGTTTAACTATGAGGCTATACAATTTTTAGGCGCTGGGTGGGTGAGTCCAATCCTAGGCATAATTATTTATTTTTATGGCGGTTGGGTGTTCCTTAAAGGAGCTTGGTACGAACTTCAAAATAAGATTGGGATGATGACATTGATTGCTTTGGCAATCACTGTAGCTTTTGTTTACAGTTTGGCAGTTTCTTTAGGGTTAAAAGGTGAGCCTTTTTACTGGGAGCTAGTGACTCTGGTAGATGTGATGCTGCTAGGTCATTGGATTGAAATGGCATCTGTACAGGGAGCTAGTCGTGCTTTAGAACACCTGGCAAATTTAGTACCCGACGTTGCTCATCGCTTTGTACGGGAACGTATAGAAGATGTAGCAGTTGCTGATTTACAGGAAAATGACTTGATTCTTATCCGTCCAGGAGAGCAGGTTCCTATAGATGGAGAGGTGGAAGAAGGAATTTCTAGCGTTAACGAAGCGTTTCTGACGGGGGAATCTCGTCCAGTAACAAAGCAAGTTGGAGATGAGGTGGTAGCAGGGGCTGTTAATGCTGAAGGTGCTTTAACTGTAAAAGTAACCCGCACGGGTGAGCAAACGACACTTAGCCAGATTATGCGCTTAGTGGAAGAAGCCCAATCTTCTCGCAGCCGTTTTCAAGCGCTGGCTGACCAAATTGCTTATTGGCTGACTTTAGTTGCTATTGGTGTAGGAACACTGACATTTGCCATTTGGTTAGGAGTAGGCAAAGGGCTAGTATTTGCACTTGAACGAGCCGTAACAGTTTTGGTAATCGCTTGTCCCCACGCTCTGGGTTTAGCTATACCTCTGGTAATAGTCAATGCTACTGCATTGTCTGCAAAGCACGGCATTTTAGTGCGACGACGGGAAGCCTTTGAACGTGCGCGGAAAATCAAAGCTATTGCCTTTGACAAAACCGGAACTTTGACCGAAGGTCAATTTGGCGTACAGCGAATTTATACTGAAGGTATAGATGAGTTAGAAGCGCTCTCTATTGCTGCGGCTCTAGAATCTTTGTCAGAACATCCTTTGGCTCAAGCAGTGGTGCGAGAAGCGGATAACCGTCTGGTGTCTATACCAAAAGCAAGAGATTTCCAGGCATTAGCAGGTAAGGGAGTTGAAGGAGTTGTTAACGGTAAACCGTATCGCGTTGGGCGACCGGAATGGGTGCAAGAGTTGAATTTGTTATTTCCCAACAAACTGCAAGCTGATTTAGAAAAAATAGAGTCTCGTGGTGAAAGTGCGATCGCTCTTTTAAATAGTGAACAACTAGTTGCTTTGTTTGGGTTGGCAGATCAAGTACGAGAACAGGCACACGCCACAGTACAGCGGTTTCAGGAAATGCGGGTTGAAGTAATTATGATTACTGGAGACGCTGAAGCAGTTGCAAAAACTGTTGCTGATGATTTGGGTATTAACCGCTACTACGCGCGCGTTTTACCCCAAGATAAAGCTGCCATCATCCGTAAATTAAAAACTTTGCAGCCCACAGCATTTGTTGGCGACGGTGTAAACGATGCACCTGCATTATTTGAGTCAGATTTGGGACTTGCGATTGGCGCCGGCACGAATGTAGCAATTGAGTCTGCTGATTTAGTGCTAATTAAGAGCAATCCTTTAGATGCTGCCTACGCTCTAAAACTATCAAAAGTCACCTACGGCAAAATGCTCCAAAACCTTTTCTGGGCTACTGGCTACAACGTTATTGGTATTCCTTTAGCGGCAGGTGTTGCTTATCCTTTAGGCATCTTGCTCCCTCCAGCTTTAGCAGCAGTGTTTATGAGTGTTTCGACGGTAGTTGTATCAATTAATGCGATGCTACTGCGACGAGTACGGTTAGGTTAAGTTTAATGGTTGAAAAATTAGCATAATTACAAGCATGAATTCATATCTAAAACTACAACAGAACTCTCAAGCCTACAGACAGCTTGCAATTAATTTGAAGATTTTATTACTGGCAATTGCATCACCAATGATAATTGAAGTAATTTTTGCTGTTCATATTTTGTTTATCATTCTGATATCCCAAAAGATTATGGTATTAGTCAGCTATATGTTCCAGATTGACCTAACCACAAAGTCTCAACCCTTTCACATGATGAACTTTTTGTTAACTTTGATGTCTTTCTTCTTAGGAACGGCTGTATTTTTCACACTATTAATTACAGTTTACAACCTATTTATAGCAAAGCAAAAATAGTAGTAAATACCACTGATATAGTACAAAAATTTTTATCCAAAAATCAAATAAGAGTTCGATATGACAACAACCAATTTGACTAAATCCAAACCTCTTACCGCAGACGAACTACATAAAATAAACGCTTACTGGCGTGCAGCTAATTATCTTTCGGTTGGACAGATCTATTTACTTAGTAATCCCCTGCTTCGTGAACCTCTGAAACTTGAGCATATCAAGCCCAGGTTGCTAGGGCATTGGGGTACTACTCCAGGTCTTAACTTTATCTATGTTCATTTCAACCGCTTGATAAAATTACATAACCTTAACGTTATATATGTTGCAGGTCCAGGTCATGGTGGTCCAGGTTTAGTTGCTAATAACTACCTAGAGGGAACTTACAGTGAATATTACCCAAATATCTCTCAGGATGAGGAAGGAATGAAGCAGCTATTCAAACAATTCTCTTTTCCTGGTGGTATTCCCAGCCATGTCGCCCCAGAAACTCCTGGCTCAATCCACGAGGGAGGCGAACTTGGTTACTCACTTCTTCACGCCTACGGTGCTGCTTTCGACAACCCCGATTTGCTGGTTTGCTGTGTGGTTGGTGATGGTGAAGCAGAAACTGCTTCCCTCGCTACCAGTTGGCACTCCAACAAGTTTCTGAACCCAGTACATGACGGTGCTGTTCTCCCAATTTTACATTTAAATGGCTACAAAATTGCCGGACCAACGATACTGGCACGGTTGAGTAAAGAGGAACTGGAGTATTTATTTCTTGGCTACGGCTATAAACCTTATTTTGTCGAGGGTTCTGATCCCGAAATCATGCATCAGTTAATGGCGGGCGCTCTCGACACTATTATTGCCGAAATTAAAGCTATTCAGAAAGATGCTCGCACTAATGGTTTTTCTCGGCGCCCGCAGTGGCCCATGCTAATTCTGCAAACACCCAAGGGCTGGACAGGACCAAAAATTGTAGATAATGTGCAGGTTGAGAATACTTTTCGTTCTCATCAAGTTCCTTTATCAGAGATGGCAAGCAACCCTGAACATTTGAAATTGCTAGAAGAGTGGATGAAGAGCTACAAGCCCGAAGAACTCTTCGATGAAAATGGAACACTAATTACAGAAATTCAAGAACTTGCGCCTAATGGCGATCTGCGTATCGGTGCAAATCCCCACACTAATGGTGGCTTTTTACTTAAAGACTTAAAAATGCCTGATTTTAGGAATTACGCCGTTGAAGTGGTTAAACCCGGCACCGTTTACGCAGAATCAACCCGTGTAATGGGATACTTCTTGCGCGATATTGTCAAGCTTAACAAAAAGAGCAGAAATTTTCGAGTAATGGGTCCCGACGAAACCAACTCCAATCGGCTCAATGCTTTGTTTGAGGTAACAAATCGGGTTTCCACTGCCGAAATTCTCCCAATAGACGACCATATTTCTCCGGATGGTCGGGTGATGGAGGTTCTCAGCGAAAATATGTGCCAAGGCTGGCTAGAAGGATATCTTTTGACGGGTCGCCACGGTTTATTCTCTTGTTACGAGGCATTTATCCATATTATCGACTCGATGTTTAACCAGCACGCTAAGTGGTTGAAAACTACTCGTCACATTGCTTGGCGCCGACCAATAGCTTCTCTCAACTACCTGCTAACTTCCCACGTTTGGCGACAAGACCACAATGGCTTTTCCCACCAAGACCCAGGCTTTATCGACCATGTAGTCAACAAAAAGGCTGATATCATCCGGGTGTACTTGCCTCCAGACGCTAACACATTGCTCTCAGTAACCAACCACTGTCTACACAGTCGCCACTATATCAACCTCATTATTGCTGGGAAACAACCCGAATTGCAGTGGCTGGACATAGACAGTGCCATCAAGCATTGTACTGCTGGACTTGGCATTTGGGATTGGGCAAGTAACGATCACGCAACTGAACCCGATGTTGTAATGGCTTGTGCTGGTGATGTACCAACTCTAGAAACCCTCGCTGCTGTTGATTTCTTGCGACAACATTTTCCCGATTTGAAAATTCGTGTGGTCAACGTAGTGGATTTGATGACGTTACAACCCAAGAGCGAACATCCTCATGGTTTGTCAGATAAAGACTTTGACTCAATTTTCACGCCTGACAAGCCAACTGTTTTTGCCTATCATGGCTACCCTTGGTTAATTCATCGTTTGACCTATCATCGTACTAACCACCATAACCTCCATGTTCGAGGATATAAGGAAGAAGGAACTACTACCACACCTTTTGATATGGTCGTCCTTAACGACCTCGACCGCTTCCATTTGGCACAGGATGTAATTGATCGGGTCTCACGACTTAAGTATATCGGTGCCCATGTGAAAGAAATTATTCGTAACAAACTCATTGACCACAAGCACTATATCACTAAGCATGGAGAGGATATGCCAGAGATTAGTAATTGGAAGTGGCCTTACTAGCATACTACTAGCCAATTGCTTCAGGAACTGCAAACTAGAGCGCAAGGATTAACTCATGAACAAGCAAAGCAACAACTAGCTCGTTATGGTTTTAATCTTTAATTTTTATTACCAATTTCTCGAAACCATATATATAGCAAATTGTAGTCATGGATATACCTTCAAAAACAAAGCAACTTAAACAGACCAAACGATGGATACCAGTATTAGTGATTGCTGCTGGAATTAGCACTATTATTGGAACAATCTATATCATTTCAAGGTATCGCTTTTTACCTTCAACTTCTACTCCTGCACCCTCACCAACTGTTTCCATCGCTAGGACTGTAACAGCTATAGGACGTTTAGAACCTAAAGGAGAAGCCGTTCATGCGGCAACAACCAGTTCTTTGGAAGGGACGCGAATTTTACAAATACTAGTAAAGCAGGGAGATAAAGTCAAGACAGGTCAAGTGTTGGCAGTTCTCGATATTCGAGACCGACGTTTAGCTGCTTTGAAAGAGGCATCTGAACAAGTTAAAGTAGCTCAAGCGCGTTTGGCGCAGGTAAAAGCTGGAGCTAAAGTAGGAGAAATTAACGCACAAGAAGCAACAGTATCTCGTTTAGAAGCTCAAATGCGCGGAGAAGTAGCTACTCAAGAAGCAACGGTAGCTCGTTTAAAAGCTCAATTACGTGGAGATGTTGCTACTCAACAAGAAACAATATCTCGCTTAGAATCTCAATTACGTAATGCTCAAACTGAGTATCAACGCTACGAAAAACTATACAAAAGTGGTGCAATTTCAGCATCTAACTTAGATAGTAAACGTTTAGCTGTCGATACAGTTCGCGATCAGGCAAATGAAGCCAAAGCGGCTCTCAATAAAATCAGAGAAACTCTTCAAGAACAAATAAAAGAAGCTCAAGAAACTGTAAATAAAACTAAAGCAACTTTTCCCCAACAAATAAATGAAGCTAAAGCTAACCTTAACCGTATTGCTGAAGTCCGTCCCACAGACGTACAAGCGGCACAAGCAGAGGTAGATAAGGCAGCTGCTGCTGTAGCCAAAGCAAAAGCTGATTTAGAAGTTGCTTATGTGAAAGCATTAAAAGACGGTCGAATTTTAAAAATTCATGCTCGTCCAGGTGAAGCAGTGAGTAATCAGGGAGATGGCATTTTAAAACTTGGTCAAACTGACCAAATGTATGCTGTGGCAGAGGTTTATGAAACTGATATAAGTAAAGTTCGGCTAGGACAAACTGCCACAATTACTAGTGATGCATTTCCAGAAAAATTGCAGGGTAAAGTAGACCAGATTGGTTGGGAAGTAGCTAAAAAAGATGTTCTGAGTACTGACCCCGCTGCCGCGACAGATGTCAGAGTTGTAGAAGTAAAAATTGCACTTGACCGAACATCCAGTCAGCGAGTTGCAGCCTTAACAAATATGCAAGTTACTGTGGAGATTCAGCCATGAACCGCAAACTCTTTCTAGCTTGGTTACAACTTAGCAGGGAAAAGACTAGACTTTTTGTTGCTCTTGCAGGAATTGCTTTTGCAGTTATTCTTATGTTTATGCAGATGGGATTTCAAGCGGCACTATTTGAAAGCGCAACTCCCATACATCGAAGTTTAAATGCGGACATAGTGCTGATTAATCCTCGCTCTCTTTCGTTAAATAATATCAACACCTTTTCTAGGCGACGTTTGTACCAAGCTTTGAGTTTCAATGGTGTAGAATCTGTAAGTTCGGTATATGTTGGTCGGGGAATTTGGAAAGATTCTGCAAGCAAACGTGACCGAGCAATTTTAGTATTAGGTATTGACCCAGCCAAAATAACTCTGCATATCCCAGAGGTTAATCAATATTTAAATCAGCTAAAACTTGATGATGTCGGTATTCTTGACAGAGTTTCTCGACCGGAATTTAAAACATTTATAACTGAAGTTTCTCAAGGTAAAGTAATTACCCCCGAAATTAATGGTCGCAAAATTAAGATAATCGGTTTATTTACGATTGGTTCATCTTTTGGCGCCGATGCACTACTAATAACCAGTGAAGTTAACTTTTTACGTGTTTTCAAAACCCGTGCAGCAGGAGAAATTAATATTGGCTTAGTTAAAGTTAAGCAGAATACGAATATTGAAAAAATTACCCAGGCAATGAAAGTTAGCTTATTAAAAGATGCCCAGATACTAACTCATGACGAATTTGTAGAATTTGAAAAAAACTACTGGCAGAAGAATACAGCCATCGGCTTTGTCTTTACGCTAGGAACGATTATGGGATTTGTTGTAGGGAGTGTCATTGTATACCAAGTTCTTTATTCAAACGTTTCTGACCACTTAGCTGAATATGCTACTTTAAAAGCAATGGGCTACAAAGACATCTATTTATTAAGAATGGTATTTCAAGAAGCTATTATTTTGGGAGTTTTGGGTTATATTCCTGGATTCGCAATTACACTTGGGCTATATGACTTAACAAAAAAAGCTACCAGTTTACCGATGAGCATGAATATTTCAAGAAGTTTAATAGTTTTAATTTTAACGATTTTAATGTGCTTTATTTCTGGTATAATTGCTGTTCGTAAATTACAAGCTGCTGACCCGGCAGACATTTTTTAATTAGTATTTATGAAATCTTAAACTTAATAAAATAATATTTTTTTGAAATTATGAGTAAAACAGCTATTGTTACAGTCAGCCATCTATACCACTATTTTGGTCAAGGCGAATTAAAAAAGCAAGTCTTATCGGATATTAATTTAGAGATTTATGCTGGAGAGATTGTCATTATGATGGGTCCATCTGGTTCAGGTAAAACAACCTTACTAACTTTGATTGGTGCTTTACGCTCTATTCAAGAGGGTAGTCTCAAAGTATTTGGTCATGAATTATATGAAGCTAGCAAAAATCAACTTGTTGAGATTAGACGTGATATTGGCTATATCTTTCAAGCGCATAATTTACTAAAGTTCTTGACAGCTTGGCAAAATATACAAACATCTCTTGAACTGCATCCAGACATTCCAGTTAATGAATATCGTTTTAGAGCAGAAGCCATGCTCAAAGCTGTAGGATTAGAACATCGGGTTAATTACTATCCAGAGAATTTATCTGGAGGACAAAAACAAAAAGTAGCTATTGCGCGTGCTTTAGTAAGCCATCCTAAATTAGTTTTAGCTGATGAACCAACTGCAGCTTTAGATAGTAAATCAGGGCGAGATGTAGTTGATTTGATGCAGCAACTAGCACGAGAACAACAATGTCCTATTTTAGTTGTGACTCATGATAATCGCATTTTAGATATAGCTGACCGCATTGTCAATATGGAAGATGGTCGGTTAACTTCAAATCCAAGTGCTGTTTCTGGTATGACTTCTAGCGAGAGTAATAAACGGGATGGTTAAAAATTATGTTTTTAAACAATGCGATAGCTGTCTATGAAGATATTTTAAAAGCAGAGAAAGCGATGTCCAAATTACAAGAAAGCGGTTTTGCAACCAATCAGGTTTCTCTAATTACACAAAACCAAGAGATTGAAAAGGAAATTCATCGTCACAAAGATGCTGTTAATGATACAACATTGCTCGGCGCCACTGCTGGGGTTTGGTTTGGTTGGCTATTTGGGTTTCTTGCTGGTGCAGCTTTTATTTGGATGCCTGGTATAGAACCGATGTTGATTATCGGACATTTGGCTAGCACTGCCTTACTTGGTGGAGTAGAAGGAGTTGTCGCTGGCACAACAGTCGGAAGCTTACTAGGTACTTTGGTAGGTTGGGGAATTTCTGAGCAGCAAATTCTAAAGTACGAACAAAAACTAAATAGTGGTAAATATTTACTAGTAATTCATGGCAGTCCTGAAGAAATAACTCGTGCAGAAGATATCCTAAGACACACGCCTGCTGAAGAAGTTAATATCCACGCAGAAACATCTGCGTAGCTTTTGCCACAAGTAATTTGGGTTTGTAACTGCTCTCGGAGTGCGGGTGCAGGTGCCGAGCAGGTGCTTCTCTGAGTAGTTGCTCCTATTTTAAAAAATTGAGTTAAATTTCATCTTGATTTCATCCGAATATGAGAATCTTATTTATGGGGGGAAACCCGCTGTAACAAATATTACTTTGTGTGAGGAATAAAAATCATGTCCCAAGCTAAATTATTGTGGAAATGTCTACTGTTTAGTCCTGTTGCTCTAGTAAGTAGCCTTGCTTTTTCAGTATCAACCATAGCTGCTGAGAATCCAGTAAAGTCTGAAGTAAATCAAATTGATGTTCTAGCTCAAGTAGACTCGACTTCCGGTAACTCTTCTTTAAACCAAATCCAACAATACAGTGGTGACACTGGCCAAGTCACATCTGTTTCCCAGTTTTCTGATGTGCAACCTACAGACTGGGCTTTCCAAGCGTTGCAGTCACTTGTTGAACGTTATGGTTGTATTGCTGGTTATCCAAATGGGACTTTTCGGGGAAACCGTGCTATGACCCGTTATGAATTTGCCGCTGGTTTAAATGCTTGTTTAGAGAGAGTCAACGAACTGATTGCCACAGCTACTGCTAATTTGCTTACTAAGGAAGACTTAGCAATCATGCGACGGTTGCAAGAAGAATTCTCTAATGAACTAGCAACTGTACGGGGTCGCGTAGATGTTCTTGAAGCTCGTACTGCTGAACTAGAAGCCGCTCAATTTTCCACTACAACAAAGCTGAATGGAGAAATCATCTTTAACATATCTAATGTTTTTGGTGGTGATAAAAGGGCGGTGCCTTCTGGCGCCAACCCAAATACCGCTAGAGAATTAGATTCCAACACTATTTTCACTGACCGAGTTCGTTTAATCTTGAATACGAGCTTTGATGCTAAAGACTTGTTGCAAATACGTTTGCAAGCCCGAAATGTAACTCCCTATGACACAAATGTTACAGGCACTAACATGACCCGCTTTGGTTTCGATGGAAATCAAGATAATAACATGGGTGTTGATAAAGTCAACTACTCTTTTGACCTCAGTGATTCGATACGAGTCAAAGTAGATGCAGCAGGTGGTAATATATACGACAATATCAACAACTTCAACCCAGACTTAGCTAGTGATAATAAGGGCGCTTTATCTCGTTATGGTCGTTTTAGCCCCATTTACCGCACAGGCTTTGGTGGTGCAGGCGCAACTATAAATATAAATCCGAAAGGTTCTCCTTTCTCTGCATCAGCATCTTATGTAGCTCGTACAGCAAATAATCCTGGTTTAGGTGCAGGTCTGACAAATGGCGCCTACACTGCTCTTGGTCAACTAGTTTTCCAACCTAGTAAAGCATTAAATGTTGGTTTGACTTATGCTCGTAACTATCAAAATAGTTTGTCTGGTATCAACATGTTTGAAGGTACCGGGAGTATCTACGCGGGTAATCCTTTTAATGGTGTTGCCACTACTGCCAACCACTATGGCATACAAGCAAATTTCATACCTAGCTCAAGCTTGACCATTGGTGGCTGGTACGGTTATGCCGATGCTGAAGCATTGGTAAATGGTGCAGGAGTAAATAAAGGAGATAATGCATCAATCAATTATTGGGCTGCAACCCTTAGCATCAAAGACTTTGTGAAAGAAGGTAACTTGCTTGGCTTTATCTTTGGTCAACCACCTAAAGTCAGCAGTAACGATGCTTTCACTTCTGCCACAAGAACTATTAGACGCGAAGATAACGACACTTCTTACCACCTGGAAGCTTTGTACCGTATGCAAGTAAATAAGAATATTTCTGTTACTCCAGGTTTATTAGTAATCTTCAATCCCGAACATAACAACAACAATGACACTATATATGTAGGTACACTCCGTACCAACTTTTCGTTTTAGAGTGCAATTAGCTGTTGTTTAGGGAGCATCTCACTCAGGTGCAAATCTAGAGACGCGATATGTCGCGTCTCTATAATCTTGATTTGAGTGGCGCGCAGTTCGTGAACACGAATAAATTAGAAATGCTACATAGTTTATTTTCTGTATAAAAAGATGCTAATAGTTTGTTAATAGTACTTGAGTCGTTTTAGATGCATAACATTTAATAAAGTTTTTGTAGTTTTAAACGCAAGCATAAATTTCTTATATTGCTTCATATTTCATATTGATTTCATCTTGACCTGTCAGAATTAAAATAGCTCAATCAGGTCCATTGCACTTAGTTAAATTTTATTACTACTTTAACTAAGTCTCACTTACACCTACTTGGCAATTGGACTTGCTGAGTGTTTCTTAATTTGTTTACAGTAATATTGCGATTTTCTTAATAACCAATTATACATTATAGCTACAAAAATCTTTTAAGTCGTCTCTTGACGCTAGCTTTCTTGAAGTCTATTTTCAAAGTTTTGTTGACTGTTCATAATTTGATGAATTTTATTGTCCACCTATTGCATTTTATCCAGAATATCAAATTCGCTTGATTTAACACAGTTCCGGCATAACTCAATCCTTACAAGACAAAGATTTTGGCTTATTTTAACTACGTGTATTACCCATGTTTGATATCATTTTTAACAACAAGCGTATCCTTTTATAGTTCACTGTATAGTTAAGTAAATATGTATAAAGATTTATTTCCAGATTTGATTGCAATACCTACAAACTAATCTGCCATCTTAATTACAATTAGGCGCCAGTCCAAGAAAAAAATTTAGAAACTAGAAAGGGGTTGACTCTCTAGCCCACTAGAGGGTTAAAAATAAATAAGTAAGAACAATTTTAGGTGGACATTATGACAAAACGTCAAATAGAAATTTTTACGGCTGACTGCCCCCTCTGTGATGAAACAGTGCAAATGGTGCAAGAATTGGCTTGCTCTCATTGTGAAGTATCGATTTATAAGCTGCGGCAAGAACAGGAAAAAGCCAAACAGTATGGAGTAAATGCAGTGCCAGCGATCATCGTTAATGGAAAACTAGTTCTGACTGGCAAACCTAATCGAGAGCAACTTCTAGCTGCTGGGGTGGGTCAAAGTATCTGACGTTTACACATACCATGAAAAGTTAGAGGTGTGGAGTCTATGATGTGATAGCCTAAGTGAAAATCGTGCATTCGTAGAGACGCTTTCACGTAAACGTAAGCGCGTCTCTACCTGCTTGCAATTTTTTACAATTCCTGAACGAACTGCTACACAGCATTAAGCTTTGTATACTTTGCTCTTATCAAAATTGTAAATATCTGCGACAATAGTATACAGAAAATTTTGGTATTAATTATAAATATATAGATGTGTAAATGTTGAGTCACAATCAAAAAAATGTATGTTAATTGGTCAAGTCACAGTTTTAAGCGGAGTTCCGATTGGAACTATTCGCTATTATGAGAGTTTAGGTCTCCTCAAATCTTACGGACGTACAGAGGGAGGATATCGGCAGTTTTCAGAAGATGTCCTTACCCGTTTAGCTTTTATTAAACGGGCACAAAATCTTGGTCTTAGTCTAGAGGAAATTAGAGATATTCTTAATGTTTATGACAATGGAAAGCCCCCATGTAGTGATATTAAAGAAAAGTTAGAAAACAAGCTGTTAGAAATTGATAATAAAATTGACGAACTGTTAACTCTACGCAATGAACTAGGAGAATTACTTTCTGGTTGGAAAAATTTACCAGACAAGCCAGAGGACAAAATTTGCCCAATCATTCAGAAAAATTAACCTACTGGTCGATAGTTCTATTTTCCAATTTTGAACTACTTTTGCAATAAAACATTGTAATTGGAAAAAATAATAATGAAAAACAAGCCAATCAAGTCTTGGATAATTTGGGTTTTAGCTACACCGGAAGTGAACTTATTCCTTTTTGCTTTTCTCATAAATTTTGTTTATGAAGTTTGGCAGGCGCCTTATTACGAATTCTATGGTAAGCCGACTTTATTAGACAAAATTAAAGACTTAACTCACTGTTCATTCGGTGATGGCGTTATTACTCTTATTAGTGCTTGGATTGTAAGTATGCTAGATCGTTCTCGTCGTTGGATGATTAATCCAACCTTGAAATTTACTTTACTTTTTACTAGTGTAGGTTTAATCATCACCTTAGTAATTGAAACATACCGAGTAAATGTCACTAAAACCTATGGAGTTCCGCTATTCGCTGTACCTGTTCTTGGTATGAGTTGGCTAGCTGTATTTCAGTGGATTATTTTGCCACCGTTGGTACTTTATTTAAGTCACCGTCAGATGTTGGGCTATCGAAAGGAACGATAAATAATGGTACTAAATTACTAAAAAATATGTAGAAATATTTAGCTTATTTTTCTCCAGTTTTGACCCCTATCCAGCGATTGAAATACAGCATTTTTGTCATTAACTGCATAAAGTACCTGTGGACTGTTAGCAGAAGAAGCTAGTTTCACAATCACTCCACTAGTTTCAGTCCAAAGCTTATTCCAAGTTTTTCCACCGTCATTACTGCGATAAATACCTGGCGCCGACTTGAGAAAACGGTATCCATACATAACAGTAGTATCACCGTCTTTAAGCAAAGCTAAACTAACTATGGGGGCTTCTTGAGTGTTTGGTATTAAAGTCCAATCATTACCTCCATTGCTACTTTCATACATACCCGCGCGAGTAGTAGCAAAAACATGGTCAGGGTTCCGTGGGTCCACTGCAAGCTCAAAAGGAGTACCACCTAACCCCTGACTGCCAAGTTGATTCCAAGTTTTGCCACCATCTTTAGAAATGTGCAGTGGTGCTTGGGTTCCAGAAACAGGAAATCCATAAAAAACTTGCGGGTTACTAGGAGATATCGCTAAAGCATGAAAATCTACCCCTGGCATCGAAATTTGTTGCCAATCCTGCCCTTGATTCTCACTTTTGATAAATCCTAAATTACCTCCAGTAGGAGGGTGTCCGCTAGCATAAAAGCGATTGCTGTTTGTAGGGTCGGCAGTGAAACCCATGTAGTCGGCTCGTTCTTTCCCCATCCAATACCAATCACCAATTTCGGAACGTTGCAACAGTCCATTGTGAGTAGCAATATAAATTACTTTAGGATTATCTCGATTTACTGCCAAACCATGAACGTGATTGTTTGTTTGCCAATTGACAGCAGGCTCCAAAGATACTTTTGTAACTGTGGGCTGAGACTGAGACTGGGGTTGTGGTGCTTTTTGATTTGTTGAAGCGCTTAACCTATCGCTAGAAGGTTCCTGGTTAGAACGACTTAACAAAAAACCAAAACCTCCACCAATAGAAAGAGATACAATAATGGGGATAGCACAACAAGCTACCATTGCGATTCCCATCCACTTCATAGTGTGGTCTTTAGAGTTAGGATTATTCATGATAGGTAATTCTTAATTTAATTACAGCAATATTGCGATTTTGTTACCAATTATACATTATAGCGACAAGGATATTTTAAGTCATCCTTGCCGCTAGTCTTCTAGAAATCTATCTGGAAGGGCTTTGTTGATTGTTCATCATTTGATGCATTTTGCTGTCCATCTGCTGCGTATTACCCATCATTTTTTTACAACAAGGGCATCCTTTGTCTTCTGACTGCTGTTTAGTTGGGGAGGATGGTGTTTGGCTAATCTGCTGTTCAGTTTTGCTTGTAGTTGTATTCGCATTGGTAGCACGACTCTCTGCTCGACTGGGACTAGCAACTAATGTCAGAAGCGCAAAACTTGCTAAGGCGCCGACGAATATGCTTTTCATGTGTGTAGTCATATGTTTTTTACTCTCTATCTTGTTTTCCGTCAGCTGTTCTTGACTGACTGAATCCATGCTAAACTCTCAAGTCAGGTAGAGAGTCAAGAGATAAATATATAAATTTTACTTAACCTTATTTCGAGAAAATATTTAAAAAACTTAGGGTCAAGAGCTACGTTCTAATATCGGACGCGCTCCACGACAGATAGTCGGATACGTTTTTCGACACCAACCTATAAAATAAAAATATTTTTCTAATTTATAGGCTTGTTACCAATTGCACAATAAATTAGATGCTTGAGATTCAATCCATCAAGGATTCTTACATTTATAAATCCAGAAGATAAAAGCAAATCTCTAACCACGTTAGGTTTCCACCGGAGGTAAACTTCATCGTTTTTATTACGGGCAGTAATTGCTACAGTTCCTTCTGGCTTTAATACGCGATATATCTCAGCCAAACCTTGAGTTGGCGGTTCCCAAAAATATATACAATTAATTGAATAAACAATGTCAAAGTAATACTACAATTAAATACTGTTTGCAGATCAATTTGAATTAATCTTTTTGAATAATTGGGCAAATTTTTGGTTCTAAGTTGTCTATCACCACTTCCCATCCTGAAAGAAGACCTTGTAACTCCTGCTTAAAAATCAGGAGTTCTTGAATTTGCTTCTCAATTACTGCGACTTTATCTTGCAATTTTTCTTTTATATGGTTACAAGGCAAATCACCTTGGTCATAAACTTCTAAAAGCTCTTTAATTTCTAACAAACTTAATCCAAGACTTTGCGCGCGCTTAATAAAGTGTAAGCGTTCATAAACATCAGAGTCGAATAATCTAAACCCACCCTCAGTTCTACCCGACGCTTTGAGTAACCCTAGCTCTTCGTAATAACGGATAGTTTTGATTGGTACACCCGTATTTTTAGCAACGGCGCCTATTTGTTTTGTTTTTTCTTGGAGTAACATGAAACATACCTCTAGAATCATTCCCTAATCTTTATTTTAAACTCTCCAGTTAACTGGAGAGTCAAGACGAGTAGGGGAAACCCTTATTCATTGCACTACCTAACTTCCACAACACCGCGAAACATATTCATGCCGCAAGCAAAAGTGTACTGGCCTGGTTTCTGAGGTGTAAACTCAATTGGGGTAACTTGATTCAAATCTAAATCTTGAGCAATGTGAAAATCGGGAAATACAACTTGTTCCAAGCAGCTACTTTTGTCACGACGTAAGAAGTTTAAGCGTACTGGTTTACCTGCATCAACTACTACTCGACTTGGCTCATAACCTCCATCTACTGTAATTGTAACTTCTTGAATGCCGTCATGAGCTTCTGCATTCCGTGATTTTGGCTTACTCAATAAAAACCACCATATCTCTAAACCAATTAACCCTAAACCAGAAGCTGTAACTGCTGCTTTTACCCATAGTGGTTGTTCAATACGTTGAAATTCACTCGTCTGTGATGTCGCAGAATTATGGGTTTCGTGAGGCATTTGTTGTGCTACCGCTCTGTTAGTAGCAACACCAAACAGTAATCCCAAAGAAGCTATACTGCCAATAATTGTCTTTCTATTTAACATATTTGCTCCCTTTTTATGCAATTACTTTGGGTCGGAAGTTACGTAGACGCAATGCGTTTGTTAATACTGATACTGAACTGAACGCCATCGCGGCGCCTGCAATAATTGGATTAAGCAACCAGCCGAAAATAGGGAAGAGAATACCAGCAGCAATTGGAATTCCTGCTACGTTGTAAATGAAGGCAAAGAATAAATTCTGACGAATGTTGCGAATTGTTGCATTGCTAAGTTGAATAGCTGTCACTACACCTTGTAAATCGCCAGAAATAAGCGTAATGTCACTAGCAGCAATTGCTACATCTGTTCCTGTACCAATAGCTATACCCACATCAGCTTGAGCTAGTGCAGGTGCATCATTGATACCATCACCCACCATTGCAACAATTTTTCCTTCGCTTTGTAATTTCCTAACAGTGTCAGCTTTTTGGTCAGGTCGAACTTCTGCCAAAACGCGCTTTATACCAACTTCGCGGGCAATAGTTTCTGCGGTACGGCGATTGTCTCCTGTAAGCATTACTACTTCTAAACCCAATTTTTGCAATGCTTTTACAGCTTGGGCAGATGTAGGTTTAACTGCATCAGAAATACCCATTAGTCCTTGAAGTTTACCATCTATCGAGATATAAATAGCGGTTTTACCGAGATACTCTAAGCGTTCTTTTTCTTTTTCCAAAACTTGAGTCTTCACATTTAACTCTGACATCCAGCGTTGCGTACCAATTTGTATTAGGTGGTTATCAACTATACCTTGTACACCACTACCTGCAATTGCTTCAAAATTTTCTACCGAAACCAACCCTACTTCTTGAGTTTGAGCATATCTCACAACCGCTTCTGCTAGTGGGTGTTCTGAGTTACGTTCAAGTGATGCTGCTAATTGCAGTAATTTAATTTCATTACCGTTTGCGGTTCCATCAGTGGTAACAAAATCTGTAACTGTGGGTTTGCCTTGGGTAATAGTTCCTGTTTTATCTAGAACAATTGTTTTGATTTTGTGTGCTAACTCTAAACTATCGGCGCCTTTAATCAAAATACCATTTTCGGCGCCTTTACCCGTTCCTACCATTACTGATGTTGGAGTTGCCAAACCCAATGCACAAGGACAAGCGATAATTAAAACTCCGACTGTGGTAATCAAAGCCAGAGTCAGATTACCCATGATATTAAACCAAATCATGAAAGTAAGCAGTGCGATTGCAATTACGGCAGGTACAAACCATCCTGTTACAGAGTCTGCTAATCTTTGGATAGGCGCCCTGCTTCCTTGAGCCTGTTGGACAAGCTGAACAATCTGCGCCAACACTGTATCTTTACCTACTCGCGTTGCTTGAAATTTAAAGCTACCTGTTTTGTTAATAGTGGCGCCAATTACTTCATCACCTTGTTGTTTTTTAACAGGTACACTTTCTCCTGTCACCATAGATTCATCGATAGTCGATGTGCCATCAACTACTTCACCATCAACAGGAATTTTCTCACCAGGACGAACTAATATTACATCTCCAATTTGTACTTCTTCGATTGGAATATCTATTTCTTGCCCGTTGCGAATTAAACGCGCGGTTTTTGCTTGTAAACCAATGAGTTTACGAATCGCTTCTCCAGTTTGTTTTTTCGCGCGACTTTCTAGAAGCTTTCCAACTAAAATCAAAGCAATAATAACTGCCGCTGCTTCATAATATACATCGGGTCTTAAACCCTGAGAGATAAAAAAGTTCGGGAAAAAGGTAGGAAATAGCGAATAAATAAATGCCGCACTAGTGCCTAATACAACAAGAGTATCCATAGTTGCCGCATGGCGTTTAAAAGCTTTCCACGCATTACTATAGAAAGATAAGCCGCACCAAAATTGAATGGGAATTGTTAGCACTAGTTGTAGCCAAGGGTCATGTAACCACATCGGAATGAAAGGTACATGTAATCCTGTCATCATTGGTATAGAACCAATAACAATTATCCCACTCAGAATACTTGCAACAATTACTTTGCGGGTTAGTTCATTAGTTTCTTTTGATTGTCTACGTTTTTCGGCTTCATCTTGTTGTGCAGTCGGGTTTTGTTGTTGCAGTGGGTATGCAGAATAACCAGCGGAATCTACAGCTTGTTGGATAACTGTGACATCAGTTTTGCTTGGGTCATATTCTACTGTTGCTAGTTCGGCGCCAAAATTAACAATACACTCGTTGACACCGTTTACTTCCCTAATTGCTTCTTCTATGCTTCGCGCGCAAGAAGCACAACTCATACCGCGTAGCTTTAAAGTCGTGTTCTCCATATTTTCCTCCACTCAAAATATTGTGGGGTGGGCTTCAGATCGCCCGCCCTCATATAGTACAGCTATCACGCAACCGAGTAACCAGCAGTTGTAATCGCTTGTTTAATTGCCACTTCGGATGCTTGAGTTTCAACGTTAACTAACTTTGTTTTCGGGTCAGTTTGAACCGCAGCAGTTGGGTCAATAGCTTTTATTGCCTCTGTAATCGTGGCGCCACAAGCAGAACAAGCCATATTTGGAACTTTAAGTTGAAGTGTCATGTTAATTACCCTTTAATAACTAATTCTATTTTGAATTCTCCTGTCTACTGGAGAGTCAAGGGGTTTGAGAAAATTTTTTGCCGAAATTATCCAAAAACTGACGTAACGTAAGCCAGTCAATGATTTCAGCTTCAAGAGCAGGTTGCAGTTATTTGTGTCAAAAGCCAAAACAAACTATAAATTTCATCCTAATTTCATTTTTGCCTGAGAAACTGAGTATAGCCTTCCCTGTTTAAAGCCCAAAGTTCAACTTAATTTTTGCCATCATGACTTACCAGTACATAAACACTAATATAATTATTTGCTGCTTCCGTGCTATTTGGTTGTCATGAAGGGCGCCTTTCTAACTTTTGGAATATGCTTGTTGTGGTTTGTTTTTGAGAATCTAATTTGCTAACTGGAGAAAAAATGAAGCGTATTTTGACTGCACTTGCTATCACTTCAACTCTTGTTGTTACTGCTGGTTGTGCAAGCGAAGTAAACAGTAGGCAGACACCTAGTAGTAGTGCTACGACTGTTGCTGATGCTAATCCTCATTCTGGTCATAACATGGGTGATTCCAAAACTCCTGGGGCAGAAGAAAATCCTCATGGTGGTCATGGCGGTCATTCGGAGAACTCTAAATTGGAGCCTGCAAATGCTGTAGCTACATTGACTGTCCCGGCTAAAGTCACTAATAAGGCGCCTATCGCTCTAGCAATTGATGTAAAAGACAAGAAAGGTAAGCCAATTGCCAATTTCGATAAATTCCAAGAAAAATTAATGCATTTGATAGTCGTTAGTGACGACCTTCAATCTTTTAATCATATCCATCCTACATATAAAGGAAACGGACGCTTTGAAGTTCAAGCCGATTTTCCACAGCCCGGAGGTTATACACTGTTTAGTGATTATAAAGTAGCTGGTAAAGCCGAACAAGTGTCAACTTTAAAAGTTCAAGTTCCGGGTACAAGTTCTAATACATCAAAAATTGATTTAGCAACTACTAAAACTTTCGGTAATACAAAAGCTAATCTAAAATTATCTCAATCAACTATCAAAGCTGGACAAGAAGTACATTTAATTTTTAACTTATTAGATGCAGCCAGTAATCAATCACCTAAAGATTTACAAAATTACTTAGGTGAAAGAGGACACTTAGTTATCCTCAAACAATCATCACCGCTAACCGAAGCAGACTATATCCATGCTCATGCGATGAAAGATACTCCCCCAGGTGAGATTCATTTTATTACTAGTTTTCCCCAACCAGGTAAATATAAGATGTGGGGACAGTTTAATCGTAATGGCAAGATTATCACTGCTGACTTCTGGGTTGATGTGCAATAGTTGTGCTAGCATTTCATCTTAATTTCATTTTGATTTACTAAAATAAATTGTAGAAACGAATTCCTCATGTTTCGCCAAAACCACAGCTTTATAGGTGTAAACATATCTTTTGTATGTTTATTACTATGAAGCTGTTTTTATTAAAAACAAAATGAACTATAAAAATTTCATCATGATTTCATTTTGATATAATAAACTAAAAGTTGAAAACATCTGACTAGATTCTCAGAGATACTGTTTTTAGGCTTTTAGCTCTACTAATATGTTAGGGCTAGAAGCCTTTATTTATATTGATTTATCCGCTTGAAATTAAATGATAACTTCCAACACAGCCTACAAGAGAGTAAAACTGGCATCCTTAGCCTTTTGAAAAAATTTTTGTGCCCCTCTTGACTCTCCAGTTAGGTGGAGCATTTAAAGTAGTTTGAAACGAAATTGAGTTATTGAATCATACACCTAACTCTACCTTTATCACGCTACTTAGCAAGGAGGAAGTTGCTGTCACATTCAATCTTGTTGGCGCCAATAATCAACCTGTCACAAATTTGCAGCCTTATATGGGTGAATTAGGACATTTGGTAATAGTACGTCAAGGAACCTCACTTACCTCTGCTGATTATATCCATGCTCACGCAGTCAAAAATCAAACTCCCGGACAGGTTAAATTTATGACCAGCTTTCCAGAACCTGGACTATACAAGCTTTGGGGACAGTTTAATCGCAATGGCGAAATTATCACGGCTGATTTTTGGGTAAAGGCAACTTAATAAAAAGTCTTGACTTCAAATTTGTGTAAATTTTACATCGCTCTAAATGTTTAGTTATGGAATCTTTTGAATCTCAACGTTCACATGGTAAACGTTTGTTGGCGCCATTAACACCTGGTTTCTGGGCAATGTTAGCCTTGCTTCTACTTGGTGGGGGTGTTGGGTTTTGGTGGTTTATGGCTCCGGGCAAAGAATCACCCCCAACAGTACCTGGGCAACCCTCGGCAACAAAGGTGCAAGTTACAACATTGCAATCTAGCACTATAGAGGAAAGTTCAGAATTTGTTGCAAATCTGGAGTCTCGTCGCTCTGTAACTTTGCGACCAAGAATTCAGGGTCAGGTTTCTCAAATATTTGTTCGGGCAGGAGAGAGAGTTAAAAAAGATACTCCCATTCTGAAAGTTGATGCCAAGCAGCAACAAGCTTCTGTTGACAGTCGAATTGCAGCTTATCAATCAAGTCAAGCTGATTTAGAAACTGCTCAAGCAGAACTAAAAAGCGCCCAAGCAGATGCAAAAAATGCAACAGCAGCACTTAGAGCCTTAAAAGCTCGTCGAGCTTCTGAACAGTCTGATTTAAGACTTAATCAAAGCGAGTACGAGCGGTTCAACCAACTGTATAAAGAAGGCGCCAGCAGTTTACAAATTTTAGAACAAAGACGAAACAGCTTAGAGACGGCAAAAGCCAAGCTTGCTCAAACGGATGCTGACATTGCAGCGCAAGAAGCGATGATTACTAGGGCACAGGCAGTAGTTTCTAGGGCAAAGGCTACAATTGTTAAGAACCAGAGGTTAGTTAATCAAGCTAGGGCAAATATTAAGGAGCAGGCAGCGGAACTTCAGTTTTATACAATTACCGCACCGTTTGCAGGAATCGTAGGTGATATTCCTGTCAAGGTAGGTGATTTTGTTGATACGTCTACTCAGTTAATAAGCGTTTCTGAAAACGGTTTATTGGAGGTTAATATTTCGGTTCCAGTGGAACAGGTGGCTCAGTTGCGGTTAGGAAGCGATATTGAGCTAGTAGATGGTCAAGGGCGTAATATTGGCACTAGTCGTATATTTTTCATTGCACCCAATACAGCAAATCAAACGCAATCTGTACTTGTTAAAGCTCTGTTGGATAATTCTCAATTCAAAGTGCGAACCGACCAGTTTGTTCGGGCGCGAGTGATTTTGGCTCGGCGCCCTGGAGTCTTGATTCCCACAAGCGCCGTAACTCGTTTAGCCAAAGAAGCGTTTGTGTTTGTAGTTGAGGAACGCTCATCGCAGTCTGCCCAATCTCAATTTATAGCTCGGCAAAAACCTGTTGAATTAGGCGGTATTGAAAATAACCAATACCAGGTCATTAAAGGATTGCGACCTGGAGAACGAATTATTACCTCTGGTTTGCTCAGTTTAAGGGATGGCGCGCCAATTATTCCTGAACCAGAAAAAAGCAATTAATTACTGATGTTTCTTTGTGCTGTTTAACTATGTTCGCAGATTTTTTTATTAAGCGACCCGTTTTCGCAATCGTCTGCTCCTTGATAGTTTTAGTGTCAGGACTAATTAGCATACCAACGTTACCCATAGAGCAGTATCCAGACATTAGCCCAGTTCAAATTAGCGTCACTGCTAACTATGTTGGCGCCAGTGCCCAAATTGTTGAGGAAACCGTGACATCGGTTTTAGAGCGACAAATTAATGGGGTCGAAGGTATGAGATACATGAGTTCGACCAGTAGCAATGATGGTACTAGTACAATTACTGTTACTTTTGAGCAGGGTTATGATATTAATGTTGCAGCTTCTGATGTACAAAATCGTGTTTTGTTGGCACAACCTAAACTGCCAGAAGTGGTACAACAAACAGGAGTTGCGGTTACAAAACAATCAAGCGGAATTGTTTTAGCGATGGCGCTATACAGTTCTGACGACCGCTACGATGATACTTTTA
>ERZ1066120.440-NODE-440-length-39630-cov-34.453291_pt1 | contig 39630 bp, 43 predicted proteins | sample MGYA00382767_ERZ1066120 | MGnify/ENA primary metagenome ERZ1066120 (study PRJEB33369, sample SAMEA5778350) | biofilm metagenome | biome: Industrial cooling water; feature: Water cooling tower basin; material: Biofilm | place: United Arab Emirates | collected...
TCGCCCTTGGCGAGGACGGCGTCGAGCGAGGCGAGCATGCGGGCGAGGAGGGGGACGGGGGACTGCATGGGGGCTCCGGGAGATGACGCGCCCAGCCTTGTCGCGCTTGCGAGGCGCCGTCAAACAGCAACTGCCAGACTATATGCGGGCTCGCGCGTCCCACTCTTTCTGGTCGGCAATAAGCGCATCTTGAACATCAACGACCATCGCACGGAGCCCCTTCGCGAAGGCTAAGCAATCCAGCGTCGGCTTCAGGAGCAGCACCGAGGTAAGCACATCGCAGAGTGTGATCGCCATGTTCCGACCCGGTTCGACCAACCCAGCGTCGGACGGGCCCACCAAATGCATTGGCATCTTCGATGACCGGACCCCCAGACCGACATCATGCGGAACGAAGGACGCATGTATTCCGTCATTTGCCATGCGGCTGTAAGGTCGCCAGTGGTCCATCTTGACGGCTTCTCGAATGTGCTCGAAGGTGATCCGTGATCCTGACCCCAAGTTGAAGTGGGGAAGCGCCCATCCCCAATCGTCCTGCATTTCCTTGCCATAGATTCTGACGACTTCATCCGCTTCGATGTTCAAGGCTTGCTTTGCCCCATCCTCAAACGGCTCAAGGTTCAAGGTTTCTGCGAACAAGTCATATTCGTTCGCGCCTTTGCGGTCCCGGCAGACGCGTGAAAGAAGGAAGCGCGTGGCGATCTCGTCCGTTGCCGATGCGATGAACCTCAGGACGACTGCAAGTTCATGGAGCGTCCTCCACCTGGCGTATGCTCCGTCAGCGTAACCAGCCCGCATGAGCGCGAGGATTTCACCGGCCACCCGCAAGCATCGCGCCTGGAGGTTGACCACCGCGATGGCCTTTGCCCGCCCGACCTCATCGGCACTGGCATTGAGATGCTGCGCGGCAGCATCCCCAAGTTCGAAGCAGGCTCGGTCGAAGGCAGTCAAAACCGCGAGGCTGCGGCTCCAAGACGCCCGCAGCCTCGACTCGAACCCAAGTGTCTCGGCATCGCACTCTTCTGAAATCTTTGGCACATTGCTGAGGTAGTCTTCGCGGAACGCCGTCGCCATTCGTTCCGCGCACAAGGAGAATGCCTCCGCGCTCCTCTTTGCGACAGTCTCGCCGACGACCTCAGGCCAGGCACTACCGCTCACACCAGCCCAAAAGTCCCGATCAAACTTATCAAGTTGGAGGACGCGGGTCACGCCACCCGCCCCCACAGGTCCACCTCGTCCGCCTCCTCCACCTCCACGGTCGCGATGTCCCCGGGCCTCAGCCCCTCGAACCCCTCGTCCACGATGAGGCTGCCGTCTATCTCCGGCGCGTCCCCCTTGGTGCGGCACGTCGCGCCCTCCGCGTCCACCTCGTCCACCAGGACCTCCACGCGCGTGCCGACCTTCTCCGCCAGCCGCTCCGCGCTGATCTCGCCCGCGCGCGCCATGAGCCTCTCCCACCGCTCCCGCTTCACCTCCGCAGGCACGTGGTCCGGCAGCAGGTTCGACCGCGCCCCTCTCACGTCCTCGTACTGGAAGCAGCCCACGCGGTCGAGCCGCGCCTCCCCCAGCCAGTCCAGCAGATGCTCGAACTCCGCCTCCGTCTCGCCGGGGAAGCCCACGATGAAGGAGGACCGCAAGGTGATCTCCGGGCAGTCGCGCCGCCAGGCCGCGATCTCGTCCAGCGTCCTCGCGCTCGCGGCGGGCCGCGCCATGCGCCGCAGCGTGTCGGGGTGCGCGTGCTGGAAGGGCACGTCCAGATACGGCAGCACCAGCCCCTCGGCCATCAGCGGCACCAGGTCGCGCACGTGCGGGTAGGGATAGACGTAGTGGAGCCGCACCCAGGCCCCGAGGCCCCCGAGGTCGCGCGCCAGGTCCACGACGTGCGCGCGATGGTCCCGCTCCGTGGCGTGCCGCAGGTCGAGCCCGTAGGCGCTCGTGTCCTGCGAGATGACCAGGAGCTCCCTCACCCCCGCCGCCACCAGCTTCTCCGCCTCGCGCACCACCGCATGGGCGGGGCGCGAGACCAGCCGCCCGCGCATGTCAGGGATGATGCAGAACCTGCACTTGTGGTTGCAACCCTCTGATATCTTAAGATACGCATAGTGGCGCGGCGTCAGCTTCACGCCCTGCGGGGGCAGCAGGTCCACGAAGGGGTCGGGCGAGGGCGGCACGGCGGCGTGCACGGCGTCCAGCACCTGCTCGTACTGGTGCGGCCCCGTGACCGCCAGGACGGAGGGGTGCGCGCCGGTGACGAAGGCGGGCTCCGCGCCCAGGCAGCCCGTCACGATGACGCGGCCGTTGGCCGAGAGCGCCTCGCCGATGGCCTCCAGGCTCTCGGCCCTGGCCGAGTCGAGGAAGCCGCAGGTGTTGACGATCACCGCGTCCGCCCCCGCGTAGTCCGGGGAGATCGCGTAGCCCTCGGCCCTCAGCCGCGTCAGGATGCGCTCGCTGTCCACCAGCGCCTTGGGGCAGCCCAGGCTCACCATGCCGATGCGCCTCTGGCCCGGCCGCGCCTCCTCGCGCAGCCTCGGCAGGGGCGCGAGGTCGGGGCGCAGGAGGGGCGGGTTGAGCATGGGCGGCCTCGCGGGGGGATGGGGCGCATTATCGGAATCCCGCGCGCCCGAAAACCCCCGCCGCCCTTGCCTCGCGGGGGCCGGGGGGGCGAGGATGCCGCCATGAAGCCCCTCGTCCTCGCCGCGCCCGAGCCCCGCACCCTCCCCCACCTCTTCGCCCCCGACCGCCTGCGCGAGCTGCACGACCGCTACACGGTCCTGCCCCTCACCGAATACGACCTGCCGCGCCTCGCGGACGACACGCTCGCGCGCGCCCGCTACCTCCTCGGCCAGCCCGCGCTGGACGAGGGCACGGCGGCGCGGATGCCCTCCCTGCGCGCCGTGCTCAACGTGGAGGGCAACCTGCTCCCCAACCTGCCCTACGACCTCCTGCTCGCGCGCGGGGTCCACGTGCTCGTCGCCAACGCCGTCTTCGCGCTCCCCGTGGCCGAGATGGGGCTCGGGATGGCCCTGTCGCTCCTGCGCGGCATCCACGGGGCCGACCGGGCCATGCGCGAGGGGCGCGAAACCTGGGGCCTCGAATCCAACGCCTCCGCGCGCCTCCTGTCGGGCTCCACGGTCGGCATCCTCGGCCTCGGCCTGCTGGGCCAGGCGCTCGCCCGCCTCCTCCAGCCCTTCGGCGTGCGCCTCCTCGCCCACGACCCCTGGCAGGCGCCCTCCGTCACCCGCGCCCACGGGGCCGAGCCCGTGGGGCTCGACGCCGTGCTGTCCGAACCCGACACGCTGTTCGTGACGGCCGCCGTCACGGGCGAGAACCAGGGCGTTCTCGGCCGCGACCGGCTCGCCCGCCTGCGCCCGGGCGCGGCGCTGATCCTGCTGTCGCGCGCGGCCGTGGTGGACTTCGACGCCCTCATGGACGCCGTGGAGGAGGGCCGCATCCTGGCGGCCACCGACGTCTTCCCCGAGGAGCCCCTGCCCCCCGACCACCGCGCCCGGCGCCTGCCTGGCCTGCTCCTGTCGGCCCACCGCGCCGGCGCGCTGGCCTCGGCCTTCCACCGCATGGGCGAGATGTGCCTGGAGGACATGGACCTGATGGACCGTGGCCTGCCCCCCCAGGTCATGCGCCGGGCCGAGCGCGAGACGGTGGGGCGCCTGCGCTCCAGGCCCGTCGCGCGCAGCTGAGAGCCCCCTAGCGCCGCCGGTCGCGCCGCGCGCTCATGGGCTGGAACGCGACGCCCACATGGGCCTCGCAGTAGGGCTTGCCCGCCTGCACGGGCAGGCCGCAGAACCAGAAGTTGGCCGTGGCCGGGTCGCCCACCGGCCACTTGCAGGTGCGCTCGGTCAGCTCCATCAGCGTGAGCCGCCGGGCCACCTTCTCCACCTCCTGGACCTTGGCCATGGCCTCGGGGCTGATCTCGTTGGCCGAGGGCTGGGGCGGCAGGGGCTGGCCCGCCGGGATGATGGCGCGGCGGTAGGGGACGGGCGCCTCCTCCTCGGGCTCCTCGTCCTCCTCGGGACCGGCCTCGGGGGCCTCGGGGGCCTCGGGCGCCGCCGCCTCGGGCTCGGGCTCGGGCTCTGGCTCGGGTTCGGGCTCGGCCGGCGCGAGGTCGTCGGGCGCCTCGGGCTCGGCCTCCTCGGGGCGGCCCGCGACGCGGTTGGACAGGCCCAGGCGGTGCACCTTGCCGATCACGGCGTTGCGCGTCACCTGCCCCAGCTCCTTGGCGATGGTGGAGGCCGAGGCGCCCTCGGCCCACATCCGCCTGAGCGTCTCGACCCGCTCGTCCGTCCACGACATGGTGCCCTCCAGACCGCCCCGCCCCCCGGGCGGCATGACGCACCGAGATACCGGCCGCGGGGAGGGAGTTCAAGGCGCGGCCCCTCCCGCCCGCGCCCCCGGCCCCGGGCGTTGCGTCCGCGCGGTGGAGCAACCTCGCCTTAACCCGTCCGCGTCAAGGGTGCCCCGACAGAGCGCCACACGGGAGTGCCCGCATGAATGCCCCCCTCGCCCGGGACCTGGGCTGCCTGGGCTGCCGCCAGCCCTTCGACCTCGCCATCACCATGGCCTTCCAGCCCATCGTGGACCTCGCCGCGCGCCGCGTGGTCGCCCACGAGGCCCTGGTGCGCGGCCGGGACGGGGCCGGCGCCGGCGCCGTCCTGGCCCGCGTCACCGAGGACGGCCGCTTCGCCTTCGACCAGCGGTGCCGCGTCGCGGCCGTGTCGCTCGCCGCGCGGGCGGGGCTGCCGGGGCTCCTCCACATCAACTTCCTGCCCAACGCCGTCTACGAGCCCGCCGCCTGCCTGCGCACCACCGTCGCCGCCGCCGCCGAGGCCGGCTGGCCTCTCGACCGCATCGTCTTCGAGGTCACCGAAGGGGAACGCGTGGCCGACGCCCTGCACCTCAAGCGCGTCCTGGCCGCCTATCGCGCCATGGGCCTCAAGACGGCCCTGGACGACTTCGGGGCGGGCTACGCGGGGCTCAACCTGCTCGCCGACTGCCAGCCCGACATCCTCAAGCTCGACATGGGCCTGACGCGGGCGGTCCACGGGGACCGCGCGCGGCGCGCCATCGTGCGCGCCGTGGCCGGGGCCTGCGCCGACCTCGGCATCGAGGTGGTGGCCGAGGGCGTCGAGACCCCCGAGGAGGCGGTCGCGCTGCGCGACCTCGGCATCCGGCTCATGCAGGGCTACCTCTTCGCCAGGCCCCTCCTGGAGGCCGCGCCCGAGGTGTCCTGGCCCGACCTGGGCTGAGGCGCCCCCGGCCCCGCCTACTGCCGGCGGTAGAGCAGCATCGTGACCGGCGCCAGCGCCAGCGTCAGCAGCGCCGGCGCCACCAGGGCGAGCCCCACCTCCCCCCAGGTGGCCCCCCCGCCGAGGAGGCCGCGCAGCGCCGTCGTGACGTGGCTCACCGGGTTGGCGTCCACGAAGCTCTCCAGCCAGCCCGGCATGGTGCTCGGGTCCACCGAGATGTTGGAGGCGAACACCAGGGGGAAGATCAGCGTGAAGCCGAAGGTCATCACCGTCATGGGCGTCCTGACCAGGAGCCCGATGACGATGAAGAACCAGCCGATGCCGAAGCCCACCGCCAGCAGCAGCAGGAATCCCAGCACCACCCCCACCGCCCCAGCCTCGGGCCGGTAGCCCAGCAGGAGCCCGATGAGGAGGATGATGCCCCCGGCGATGACGTGGCGCAGCACGTCCCCCACCATGAGCCCCGCGAAGGGCGCCAGGCTCCAGATGGGGAGGCTCTTGAAGCGGTCGAAGAGCCCCTTCTGGCGGTCGGTGCAGAGGCCCACGCCCGAGTAGACCGAGTTGAACACCACCGTCTGCACCAGGATGCCCGGCAGGAAGAACTGGAGGTAGTCGCGGGGCGACCCCGCCAGCGCGCCGCCGAACACGAAGGTGAAGAGCAGCGTGAACATGATCGGCGTCATGACCAGGTCGAAGAGCTGCTCGGGCACGTGCTTGAACTTGAGCACCGCCCGCCACGCGAAGGTCAGCGCGTTCGACAGCGCCCCCGGCGGCCGCGGCGCCGCCACCCGCGCGAGCTTCGCGGAGGGCGCGGGCGCCCCCATGTCCATGGTCGCGTCGGTCATCTCGAATCCCCCGGCCCGCCCGTCAGGGCGAAGAACACCTCGTCGAGGCTCGGCTGCCCCATGCGGAAGTCGGCGACCCCCACGCCCTCGGCCATCAGCGCGGCGAGCAGCGCGCTGGCCCCCGCGGCGTCGGCGACCGCCACCGACAGCCCGCCCTCCTCGTCGCGCTTGGCCCCCGCCCCCAGCGCCGCGAGCGCCCGGGCCCCGTCCCCCTCCCGCGCCAGCGTGACGTGCAGGACGCCCGAGCCCACCTGGGCCTTGAGCTCCCGGCTCGTGCCTTCGGCGATCTTGCGCCCGTGGTCCACGACGGCGATGCGGTCCGCGAGCTGGTCGGCCTCCTCCAGGTACTGCGTGGTGAGCAGGATCGTCACGCCCCCCGCCACCAGCCCCCGGATGAGCCGCCACACCCCCACCCGCGCGCCCGGGTCGAGCCCCGTGGTGGGCTCGTCCAGGAACAGCACGCCCGGCGTGACGACCAGGGACGCCGCGATGTCGAGCCGCCTGCGCATCCCGCCCGAGTAGGCCTTGACCTGCTTGCCCCCCGCGTCCGCGAGGTCGAAGGCCCCGAGCAGCGCGTCGGCCCTCTCCCCCGCCGCCCGCCCCCTGAACCCCCAGAGCCGCGCCAGCATCACGAGGTTCTCGCGCCCCGTGAGGTCCTCGTCGAGGCTCGCGAACTGCCCCGTCATGCTGATGGCCGCGCGCACGCCGCCCGGGTCGCGGACCACGTCGCGGCCCATGACGGCCGCCTCGCCCGCGTCGGGCCGCAGGAGCGTCGCCAGCATCCGCAGCAGCGTCGTCTTGCCCGCCCCGTTGGGCCCCAGGACCGCGAAGATCGTGCCCCGCTCCACGTCGAGGTCCACCCCCGCCACCGCCTCCACGTCGCTGAAGCGCTTGACGAGGCCCCTCGCCCGGATCGCCAGCTCCATGCCCGCCCCCCCGTTTGGAACGAAAGGAGCACAGGCGGGCTCGGTGTCAACCCGCGCCGCGCGCCGGGGCCGCCGCCCGGGCGCCCGCGCCACTACCCGCGCAGCCGCCCCAGGGCCGTCAGCGCCGCGAAGGCCGCCGCCGCGACCGCCACCGTGGCCGGCCCCACCGCGGCGTCCGCCCACACCGCCACCCCCAGCCCCCCCAGCGCCGCCGAGGCCCCGAGCCCGCAGGCGGCCAGGGCCATGCCCTCGGGCGTGCGCGCCAAGGCCCTCGCGGCCGCCGCCGGGATCACCAGGAGCGCCGTGACCAGGAGCGCCCCCACCACCTGCACCGACAGGGCCACCACCCCCGCCAAGAGCAGCGCCAGGAGGAGCGAGCCCCGGCGCGGGTCCATGCCGCCCGCGCGGGCCAGGTCGGGCGACAGGGTGGAGGTCACCAGCAGCGACCAGTGCCACGCCACCAGGCCCGCCACGACCCCCGCCCCCGCCCAGATCAGCCCCAGGTCCCCCCGCGTGACCGTCAGCACGTCGCCGAACAGCCAGGCCTCCAGGTCCAGCCTCGGCCCCGGCACCAGCGCGGCCGCAAGGAGCCCCACGCCCAGCGCCCCGTGCGCCAGCACCCCCAGCACCGTGTCCGCCGCCAGCCCCCGCCCGGCCAGCGCCACCACCAGGAGCGCCACCGCCGCCGCCACCGCGAAGACCCCCAGGCCGACCGGCAGTCCGGCCGCGAGGCTCAGGGCCACGCCCAGGATGGCGGCGTGGGCGGTGGCGTCCCCGAAGTAGGCCATGCGCCGCCAGACCACGAAGCAGCCGAGCAGCCCCGTGGCCATTGCCACCCCGACGCCCGCCAGCGCCGCCCGCGCGAGGAACGAATCGAGCATCACGGCCGCGCGTGCCCTTCCGCATGGTCCGGGTGGTCGTGGGGATGGGCGTGCTCGTGGCGGTAGAGCGCCAGCGCCCCCCCCGCGCCGGTCCCGAACAGCTCCCGGTAGGCCGGCGCGGCCGAGACGGCCGAGGGCGTGCCCTCGCAGCACACGTGCCCGTTGAGGCAGACCACGCGGTCGGAGGCCGCCATGACCACGTGCAGGTCGTGGCTCACCATGAGCACGGCGCAGCCCAGGCCGTCGCGCAGGGCGGCGACGCCGCGGTAGAACCCGGCCGCGCCGGGCTGGTCGAGCCCCTGCGTGGGCTCGTCGAGCAGGAGCAGGTCCGGCCCGTGCAGCGCCGCCCGCGCCAGCAGCACCCGCTGCGCCTGCCCGCCCGACAGGTCCGCCATCTGCCGCCCCCCCAGGCCCTCCGCGCCCGCCCGCCGCAGGGCCGCCTCGGCCTGCGCCTCCGCCACCCGCGCCGGCAGGTCCAGGAAGCGACGCACCGTGATCGGGAAGGACGGGTCGAGGTGCAGCCTCTGGGGCACGTAGCCGATCCGCAGGCCCGGCGCCCGCCAGACCCGCCCCCGGGCCGGCGGCACGGCCCCGATGAGCGCGCGCAGCAGCGTGGTCTTGCCCGACCCGTTGGGGCCGACCACCGTGACGATCTCGCCCCGCTCCAGCCGGAGCGACACGCCGTGCAGAACCCTCGCGCGCCCCAGCACCACGTCGAGATCCTCGACCTCCACCAGCGTCACGGCGCCCCCCGGCAGGCGGGGCAGAGCCCCTCGGATTCCTGGACCACCGTCTCGACCGCGAAGCCCGCCGCCTCCGCCTCGGGCGGGGCGGGGGGCGCGCCCGCCTCCAGCACCGTCCGGCAGGACCGGCACACCAGGAAGGAGGCGGCGTGGGGCGCGCCGGGCCGCGCGCAGGCCACGAAGGCCTGGAGCCCCTGGAGCCGGTGCGCGAGCCCCTGCCCGACCAGGAAGTTGAGCGCCCTGTAGGCCACCGGCGGCTGGCTGCCCAGCCCTTCCGCCGAGAGCCGCGACAGCACCTCGTAGGCGCCCAGGGCGGCATGGCCCTCGAGCAGGATCTCCAGCGTGCGCCGCCGCAGCGGCGTCAGCGCCACGCCCCGCGCCGCGCAGGCGGACTCGGCCGCCAGCAGCGCCTCGGCCACGCAGGCGCCGTGGTCGTGGCGGTGGAAGGGATCGCCCATGGCCCGCCCTACAGCCCCCTGGCGCCGAGGGCAACTTGTTATATCGTAACAACCGGCGTAGGAGCCCCCGACGCCACCCCGGAGGGACCATGCGCCTCGCCCCGCTCCTCGTCCTCGCCACGCCCGCCCTCGCCGAGCCCCGGGTGCTCGCCGACTTCGGCCCCACCCAGAGCCTCGTGGCCATCGTCATGGGCGACCGGGGCACGCCCGGGCTGATCGTGCCGCAGGGCGGCTCGCCCCACGAATCGGCCCTGCGCCCCTCCGAGGCCGCCGCGCTGTCGGAGGCCGACGTGGTGGTCTGGATCGGCCCCGCCCTCACGCCCTGGCTGGGCGAGGCCCTGCCGAGCCTGGCCCCCGACGCGCGCGTCGTGACCCTCCTCGACGCCCCCGGCTGGGAGCCCCTGCCCGCGCGGGAGGGCGCCGACCTCGCGCCCCACGACGACGACGACCAGGGGCCGGAGCACGCCGACGCCGACGCCGGCGCCACCGACCCCCATGCCTGGCTCGACCCCGCCGTGGCTGCCGCCTGGCTCGACCCCATCGCCGAGGCGCTCTCGGCCGCCGACCCCGAGGGCGCGGCCGCCTACCGGGCCAACGCCGAGGCGGGCCGCGCCGAGCTTCTCGCGCTGCGCGAGGAGGTCGCCGCCCGCCTCGCCCCGCGCGCGGGGGCCGGCTACGCGGTCGGCCACGACGCGCTCCAATACTTCGAGCGGGCGGCGGGCCTGCCGGCCGCCTGGGCCATCGCGCCCTTCGACGGCGGCTCGCCGGCGCCCATGGGGGTGGCCGCGCTGCGCGAAGCGGTGCTCGGGGGCGAGGTCGCCTGCGTGCTCACCGACCCCGAGACCGGCGACGCCTGGGCCGGGACGCTGGGCGAGGGCACGGCCCTGCGCAGCGCCCGCATGGACCCCGAGGGCCGGTTCCTCGAGCCCGGCCCCGGCCTCTACCCCGCCCTCGTGCGCGGCCTCGCGGACGCGCTCGACGCCTGCCTGTCCTGACGGGCGAAGGGCCGCCGGTCGCCCGGCGGCCCCCCAGGTCGTCCCGGCCGGGACGCCCGCTCACATGGCGGGGACGAGCACCCCGTCAATGACGTGGATGACGCCGTTGGACTGGTCCACGTCGGGGATCGTCACCATCGCGGTGCTGCCGCCGTCGCTGGTGAGCTGGATGCCGCCGTCCATCATGCGGGCCTCGATGACGCAGCCGCCCACCGTGGTGATCTGGGCCACCGCGCCGTCGTTGCCGATCATCTCGGCCAGGGCGCCCGAGAAGATCTCGCCCGACACGACGTGGCAGGTCAGCACCTTGGTCAGCATGTCCTTGTTCTCGGGCAGCAGCAGGTTGGCCACCGTGCCCTCGGGCAGGGCGGCGAAGGCCTCGTCGGTGGGCGCGAACACCGTGAACGGCCCCGGCCCCTGCAGCGTCTCCACGAGCCCGGCGGCCTGCACGGCGGCGACCAGCGTGGTGTGGATGGGCGAGGCCATGGCGTTGGTGACGATGTCGTTGGTCGCGGGCATCGCCGCGCCGCCGACCATGGGGTTGTCCTGCGCGAAGGCGCCGGCGGCGAGGACCGCGAGCGCGGCCGAGGCGAGAAGGGTCTTCATGGGGCTCTCCCTTGGGTCGTCTGGATCGACCGCCGGGATCGTCCCGGCGACGCCCCAAGCCACGGCAGGCCCGGCGCGGGAGTTTCGGCGCGCCATCATCACGCTTTCGTGACGGTTCAGAGCCCCACGAACGGGATGTCGAGCGCCCGGCGGATCGCCTCGCGCTCGCCCGTGAGGTCGGCCGCGCCCCGGCCCGCACCGAGGGGGGCGGGGACGGCGAGGAGCGCGCCCGTGCGCGGGACCACGCGGCGCCCGTCCACCACGAGCGCTGGTTCCAGCCGCTTCGGCGGCGGCCCGCCTTCGGCGTCCGACAAGGGCGCCACGACGCGACCCGGCCTGCCCACGTGGTCGCTCCGGAGGTCCATGACCAGGCCGGCACCCCTCGGGCGACGGGCATGGAAGTGCACGCTACCGCTCCCGCCGCCACTCGTCCCAGGCCAGCCGCGCGCCCTCGGGAAGGCAGTCCGCGCCCAGCGGGCCGTGCTCCCTCAGCCACGCCTCCCGCTCCGCCAGCGCGCCTGCGTTCTCCTCCGCCCAGGCCTTCGCGCGCGCCTCGCGCAGCGCCGCCTCGCTCAGCGCCGAGACGTTGAGCCCGAGCTCCCGCGCCTCGCGCGCCACGGCGGCGTCCAGCGTGATGGTGGCCCTGACCTTGCGCGCCGCGCCCGTGGCCGCCCCCCGCGACAGGCCCGGAGGCGACGCACCGCCGACCCACGCGGCGACGCCTCAGAAGTCCGTGGGCGCGCCTCCCTCGCGCTTGCGGCGCGCCACGAAGTCGGCCAGCGCTTCGCGGGCGCCCGCGTCCATGGGGGGCTCCTCGAAGCCCCCGACGATCTCCTTGAACACGCGATGCGCCCGCTCCTGCGTCCACACGGACCCCGCCACCTCCCAGGCCTCGTAGTTGCGCCAGTCCGACACCATGGGCTGGTAGAAGGCCGTCTCGTAGCGCGCCTGCGTGTGCGCGATCCCGAAGTAGTGCCCCGACGAACCCACCTCGCGGATGGCGTCGAGCGCGATGTCCTCGGGCGCGGTCGCCCACAGCGCCGGCTCCATGTAGCGCTGGATCATCTGGAGGACCTCGCAGTCCATGACGAACTTCTCGGGTGAGGCGATCAGCCCCCCCTCGAGCCAGCCCGCCGCGTGGTAGACCACGTTGGTGCGGCTCTGCACCGCGCTCCAGAGGGAGTTGGAGGTCTCCCACATGGCCTGCCCGTCGGGCACGTTGGCCGCGCACACGCCCGAGGCGCGCAGGGGCAGCCCGTAGAAGCGCGCCATCTGCCCCGTCATCTGGGTGGCGCGCATGTACTCGGGCGTCCCGAAGGCGGGGGCGCCGCTCTTCATGTCCACGTTGCTGGTGAAGGTCCCGATCACGCAGGGGCAGCCGGGCACCACCCACTGGAACAGCGCGATGGCCGACAGCGCCTCGGCGATGCTCAGCGTGACGGCCCCGGCCATGGTCACGGGCGCCATGGCGCCGGCCAGCGTGAAGGGCGTCACGATCACCGCCTGCCCCCGCCGGATCAGGCGCAGGCAGCCGTCTATCATGGGGATGTCGTGCTTGAGCGGCGAGGTCGAGTTGATGTTGGTGTACATCCGGGGGCTGGCCGCGAACGCCTCGTGGCTCAGGCCCGCCGCCAGCCGCACCATCTCCATCACGTCCTCCACCCGCTCGGGGCCGAGGCTGTAGGCGTGCACCACCTTGTCGGTGAGGGTCAGCTTGTCGAACAGCGCGTCGAGGTGGCGCACGGAGGGGTGCACGTCCACCGGCTCCACCGGGTAGCCGCCGGCGAAGTGGATGCAGTTGAAGTGCTGCGTGAGCCGGAAGAAGTCCGCGCAGCGCGCCCGCGTGCCCGGCACCTTGCGGCCGATCTCCATGTCCCAGTAGTTGGGCGGGCTCGACACGTTGCCGAACAGCATGGCCCGGCCGCCCACCGGCAGGGCGCGGTCGGGGTTGCGGGGCGTGACGGTGAAGGTCTCGGGCGCCCGCCCGACCATCTCCATGACGAAGTCCCGGCCCATCCGCACGTTGGTCCCCGCCACCGTCGCCCCGGCCTGCCGGAAGAGCCCCAGCGCCTCCTCGTTGAGGAACTCGATGCCGATCTCCTCCAGGATGCGCATGGCGCCGTCGTGGATGGCCTGGACGCCCTCCGGGGGCAGCGGCTCGATGGGGCGGTCGTGGTTGATGGGGATGCGCCAGGGCATCTGCTCCAGGTGGCCCACGCGCTTGGCCGCGTTGGCCGCCCGCCCGCCCGCCCGCCTCCTGCGCGTGCCCGCCTCGTCCGTGCCCGCCTCGTCCGTGCCTGCGTCGCCCATGGCGGCCCCCCCGTTCGCGGCGGACCCTAGGCCGGCCGCCCCCCGCGCGAGGGTCCGGCCGCGACAGGCCGTGTCGCAACGAGCGAGGCCGCCCAGGCCGGCAGCCCCGCCACGCTGTCCAGCACCGCGTCCGCGTGGGCTTCCAGCTCCTCGCGCCCCGCCACCCCCGTCAGCACCCCCACCGTCCGCATCCCCGCCGCCCGCCCGGCGTGCAGGTCGTGCAGGCTGTCGCCCACCATGGCGCAGCCGCCCGCCTCCACCCCCACGGCCCGCGCGAAGGCCAGGAGCTGCCCCGCCCCGGGCTTGCCCCCCCAGCCCGAATCGTAGCCCGCCACGAAGTCGAGAAGGTCCAGCACCCCCGCCAGGTGCGCCCGCGCCGGCGCCTCCGCGTCGTTGGTGGCCACCCCCAGCCGCAGGCCCATGGCCCGGAGTCGCCCAAGGAGCGGGCGCAGGGGCGCCGCCTCCACCGGCACGAGGCTCCGGCTGCGGGCGTTGAGCCGCGCCTCGAGCGCCGAAGGCTCCGCCCCCAGCACCGGCGCGATCCACCCCGCGATCTCGCCGGTCGTCGCCGCCACGACCGGGCTGCCGGGCCGCACCCGCCCCGCCTCCGGGTCCACCCCCAGCCGCTCGGCCAGCAGCGCCGCGACCTCCCCGTCCCCCCCCGATTCGGCGCCGATCACGGCCGCCGCCCAGGGCCCCCAGGTGCCCTGGAAGTCGAACAGGGTGCCGTCCTTGTCGAACACGATCGCGCGAAGGGCGCCGCGGCCGCTCACGGCCATTCGTCCCGCCGCCCGCCCGGCAGCGCCATCAGCGCCCGCATCGGATCCTCCGGCCGCAGGCCCTCGGCCTCGGCGAAGGCCAGGATCCAGCGGTCCTCCGAGGTCAGGAACTCCAGCACCGCCGCCAGCATCGCGGGCTCCTGCGCCCCCGCCCGCAGGTCGTCCAGGCTCGCCCCCGTCGCCCCCTGGAGCCGCCCCAGCAGCGCCTCGTCGCCCGCCACGAAGGCCAGCGCCCGGAGCGCCACCGTCTCGGCCTCCTCCCGCCCCATCGCCTTGGTCATGCCGCCGTCCTCGCCTTCGCGGAAAGGGTTTCTTAACGATTGCCCCGGACACTCCCGCTCGGGGAACGGGCGAAGCCTGGAAAGGGAACACGGATATGTCGGCCCTGGTCCTGATTGTCGAGAGCGACCCCCTCCGCCGCGCCCGCCTGGCCGCCGCGCTGCGCGCCGCCCACTACGGGGTCGCCCACCACGACCTCCTGGCCGGCCACCCGCACCGGCCCGGCGGCCCCGCCCTCCACGACGCCGGGCGGCCCGACCTCGCCCTCCTCGACCTCGGCGCCGAGCAGGCGGCGCTCGACGCGCTGCGCGCGCTCAAGGCGCGGCCCACCGCGCCCCCCGTCATCGCGCTGGCCCCCCCCCTGCGCCCCGACCTGCGCCTGGCCGCCCTGCGCGCCGGCGCCGAGGAGGTGGCCGAGCGCGTGGAGGAGGCCTCCCTGCCCCTCCTGCTCGCGCGCATCCGCTCGCTGCTGCGCGCCCGCCTCGCCCAGGCCGAGCTGCACCTGGCCGCCCCCGGCCTCGCCGAGGCGCCCGCCCCCTTCGCCCGCCGCCCCCTGCCCGCGCGCGTGGCGCTGCTGGCGCCCGGCCCCGGCGCGCCCGGCGCCGGCTTCGCCCCCCACCTGCCCGGCGCCACCCTCCTCCCCGTCCCCCCCGCCGCGCCCGAGCCGCCCCCGGCCGACCTCTACGTCATAGACGCCACCGACCCCGCCGACCCGGAGGGCGCGCCCGCCGCCCTGGGCCTGCTCGCCGACCTGCGCTCGCGCCCCGTGTCCCACGGCGTCCCCACCCTGCTGCTCCTGCCCGAGGGCAGCGAGGGGCTCGCCGCCATCGCGCTCGACCTGGGCGCGGGCGACGCCGTCGCCGGCCCCATCCCCCCCGAGGAGGTCGCCGCCCGCGCCGCCGCGCTGCTCGCGCGCAAGCGCCGCGCCGACCAGCTCCGCGACCGCCTCCAGTCGCGCCTGGACGCCGCCGACCGCGACCCGCTCACCGGGCTGCACAACCGCCGCCACGCCGACCCCGCCTTGCGCGCCATGGCCGACCAGGCCGCCCAGTCGGGGCGCGACCTCGCGCTCATCGTGCTCGACATAGACCACTTCAAGGCCGTCAACGACCTCCACGGCCACCCCGCCGGCGACCGCGTCCTGGCCGAGGTCGCGCGCCGGCTGCGCGAGGAATCACGCCCCGGCGACCTGCTGGCCCGCATCGGCGGGGAGGAGTTCCTCCTGGCCCTGCCCGCCGCCACCACCGAGGGCGCACGCGCCCTGGCCGAGCGGCTGCGCCACGCCGTCGAATCGCGCCCCTTCCGCCTCGAACCCGCCCGCGCCCCCGAGGGCGCGCTGTTCGCGGCCGCCGGCACGGCCGCCGGGGCCGCGCCGCTCGCGCTGGCCCGCGCGCCCCTGGCCATCCGCGTCACCGTCTCTGTGGGCGTGGCCGTGGGCGCCGCCGCCCGCCTCGCCGCCGGCCTCTCCGTGGAGGACCTCTTCGCCCGCGCCGACGCCGCGCTCTACGCGGCCAAGGCGGGCGGCCGCAACGCCGTCGCCATGGCGCTCGGCGCCGCCTAGCTCGGCACCATCCGCCCCAGGACCAGGCCGCCCGCGCCCGGACGCGCCCCCGCCCCCGCCGCGGCCCCATGCCCCCAACCCCGCCCGCGCAACGCGCGGTGCCGTAACGTCCCGTTCACGGAACCACGCTAACCCTTGGCGCGTCGGATGACACAGGCGCCGAAAGACCCCACCTTGACCTCCATGGACCCCCGCCACCCCCACGGCTTCCCCGTCCCCGCCCGGGCCGAACGCATCGCCGACTGGGCCGTGCAGGGCACCGGCCTCCTGCTCGCCGTCGCCGGCGCGGCGCTCCTGACCACCTTCGCCGCCCTCTACCTGGCCGCCGACCGCGTGGCCGCGCTCTCGGTCTACGCGGGGGCGCTGGTCCTGACCTTCCTGGCCTCGGTGCTCTACCACGCCCTGCCCTGGGGCCGCCTGCGCCCCGCGCTGCGCCGCCTCGACCACGCCGCCATCTACCTCAAGATCGCGGGCACCTACACGCCGCTGGTGGCGCTGGCGGGCGGCGCCTTCGCCTGGGGCCTCCTGCTGGTCGTCTGGCTCCTGGCGCTCGGCGGCGCCGCGCTCAGGCTCCTGCGCGGGGGCGACCCGGGGCGGCTCGGCGTCTGGCTCTACCTCGTGCTCGGCTGGCTCGGCGTCCTGGTCGCCTGGCCCCTGGCCTCGGCCGCCCCCCTCGCCACGCTGCTCCTCGTGGGCCTCGGCGGGCTCCTCTACACGCTGGGCGTGCCCTTCTTCGCGGCCCGCCGCCTGCGCTACTCCACCGCCATCTGGCACGGCTTCGTGCTGCTGGCCTCGGGCTGCTTCTTCGCCGCCATCGCCGTGGGCAGCTTCTCCGCGTGAGCCCGCCCTAGACGCCCCCCATCGCCGCCACCGCCTGCCGCACGGTGGCGATGCGCTCGGCGTTGGCGGGGTGCGTGCCCAGGAACCGATTGCCCGGGTCCGGGATGCGCAGGAAGAACTCCGCCCCCACCAAGGGGTCGAAGCCCGCCCGCGCCGCGATCACCGCCCCCAGCGCGTCGGCCTCCAGCTCGAACTCCTTGCTGTAGCTCCTCGCCCCCACCACGGCCCCTATCTCGGTGGCCCGCGCCACCGCCTCGGCCGACCCGCCCCCCGTGGCCGCCAGCCGCGCGAAGACCTCCGCGCCCAAGCGAGCGTTGAGGTCCTGCCGCTGGAGGTGCCCCGCGATGTGGTGCGCCGCCTCGTGGGCCAGCACGAAGGCCAGCTCGTCGCGGTTCTGGGCGGTGGCGATCAACGCCACCGTGAAGGCGACCAGCGGACGCCCCCGGTCGTCCACCGTCTGGAAGGCGTTGGCGGGCATCCCGGGGCGGTCGTCCACCACGATGCGCAGGTCGCAGTCGGCCCGGGGCTGCCGCGCGCGGCACTCGGCCTCCGCGACGGGCTCCACGGCGGCCACCACCTCCACGAAGGCGCGCGCCCGCTCGCGCGGCAGCCCCACGGCCCCCGGCCCCTGGTCGGCCACGACGCGCCCCTGCGTCGGCCCCGCCCCCGGCCCAGCCCCCGGCCCCGCCCCCGGCGCCGCCGCGCAGGCCGACAGGAGCAGGAGCGCGCCGATCACGGCGGGGCGGAGGGTCATGGCAGGCTCCGGTCGGACGGCCCCCACCCTACCGCGCCGCGCCCCGTCCGGCCAGCCGCGCCCCCCTCACGGCTTCGGCATCGCCTTGCCGGGGGCCGCCCGCGCCCCTACCCTCGCGCCCATGGTCACCATCGAGCACGACTTCGACGCCACCGTCGTCACCCTGGTGGACGAGGGCGACCCCCGCCACCCCGCGCCGCTGCGCGAGGACGTCGCCGTCAACCTCTTCGAAGACTGCGTGACCGTCGAGCAATGGGACGACCGGCGCGGCGAGGCCGTGACGATCACGCTGTCCCTGGCCCAGCTGCGCGACCTGCGCGCCGCGCTCGACCTGCCCGAAGGCGTCTGGCGCGCCCGCTAGACCAGGTCGCCCGCCCGCCAGCCGACCATGATGGACGGCGCGTTGGTGTTGCCCCCGGGCAGGCTCGGGAAGACCGAGGCGTCCGCCACCCAGAGCCCTTCCGTCCCATGGACCCGCAGGTCCGGCCCCACCACCGAATCGCTGGGGTCCGGCCCCATGCGCGCCGTGCAGGACGGATGGTAGACCGTCCCCGACCGCGCCCGGATGTCGTGGACGAGCGCCTCGTCCGACACCACGCCCGGCCCCGGCCGCAGCTCCTCCGCCGCCACCTCCGCGAAGGGCGCCTGCGCGGCGATCCGCCGCAGCATCCTCACGCCGGCCAGCATCTCGGCCACGTCCTCCGGCGTGGCGTAGGCGTTGGCCTTGATGCGCGGAGGGGCGAAGGGGTCGGGCGAGCGCAGCGAGACCTGCCCCCGCGACGTGGGCCGGCAGTTCGACAGCCCCAGCGACATCCCCGGGAACGGGTCGGGCGTGAGCACCGGCCGCTCCCCCTCGCGGGGGACCAGCGTCGAGAAAGCCTGCATGTAGAGCTGCATGTTGGGCCGGTCGCGCCCAGGGGCGCCCGGAGGGGGGTCGGTCCTGAAGAACCCGCCCCCGTGGTTGATGGACTTCGACAGCGGCCCCGTGCCGGTCAGCAGCCAGCGCGCCCCGTGCCACCCCTTGCCCCACCAGGGCCGCAGGGCCTGGTTGTAGGTCGGCACCCGCATCCGCCAGGTGTAGTTGAGCCCCTGGTGGTCGCAGAGGTGCCGCCCCACGTTGGGGTTGTCCATCACGACGGGCAGCCCCAGGGCCCGCAGCGCCGCCCCCTCCCCCACCCCCGACAGCAGCAGGAGCTGCGGCGTCCCCACCGCGCCCGCCGACAGCACGATGCGAGGGGCCCTCAGGACCCGCCGCCCCTCGCGCGTGGCGACCTCCACGCCCACCGCGCGGCGCCCCTCGAAGACCACGCGCGTGGCCTGCGCCCCGGTCATCGCCGCCACCCGCCCCCGCCGCATGGCGGGCCGCAGGAAGGCGCGCGCGGCCGAGTTCCGCCGCCCCCCCCTGATGGTCATCTGGTAGAGCCCCGCGCCCTCCATCCTCTCCCCGTTGAAGTCCGGGTTGAACGGCAGCCCCGCCGCCTCGCAGGCCGCCAGGGCCCGCCGGATCAGCGGATGCACGTCGCGCGTGCCCGCCCCCACGTGCAGCGGCCCCCCCGCGCCCCGCCACCGGTCCGCCCCCGCCTCGTTGTCCTCCAGGGCCTTGAAGGCGGGCAGCACGTCCGCCCAGCCCCAGCCCGCGCAGCCCGCCCGCCGCCAGTCCTCGTAGTCCTCGGGATGCCCCCTGATCCACACCATGGCGTTGATGCTCGAGGATCCCCCCAGCACCTTGCCCCTCGGCCAATGGTCGGCCGCCCCGTCGAGCCCCGGGTCGGGCTCGGCCCGGTAGTTCCAGTTCACCCCGGGGTCGAAGAACAGCTTGCCGTAGCCCAGCGGCATCTGCACGAAGAGCCGCCGGTCGCTGCCCCCCGCCTCCACCACCAGCACCCGGTGCCTGGGGTCCGCCGAGAGCCGCCAGGCGAGCGCGCAGCCCGCGCTCCCGGCCCCCACGATGATCGTGTCCGCGTCCATCCCGCCGTCCTAGCGCGCGCGCGCCCCCCCGCGCAGGCCCGCCCGCGACGGCCCGGGGCCAGCCCGCGTCAGATGCTCAGCGCGACCTTGCCGAAGTGCCCCCCCGCCTTCTGCCACCGGAACGCCTCGGCCGCCGCCTCGAGGGGATAGGCGCGGTCCACCACCGGCCTGATCCCCGTGGCCTCCAGCGCCCGCACGAAGTCCGCCTGCATGGCCCGGCTCCCCACCACCAGCCCCCGCACGCGCAGGTGCCGCAGGAGGATCGCCCGCAGCGGCGCCCTGTCCCCCCAGCCCCCCACCCCCCCGACCAGCGCCACGCGCCCGCCCACCCGCGCCGCCCGGCAGGACCGCTCCAGCGTCGCCTGTCCCCCTACCTCGACCACGTGGTCCGCCCCGCGCCCCCCCGTGGCCTCCAGCACCACCCGGTCCCAGTCCGGCACCTCCCGGTAGTTGACCACCACATCGGCCCCCAGCGCCCGCGCCCGCTCCAGCTTCTCGTCCGACGACGAGGTGACGATGACGGTCGCGCCCGCCGCCTTGGCGACCTGGAGCGCCCAGACCGACACGCCCCCCGTGCCCAGGCAGACCACCACGTCCCCGGGCCTCAACCCCCCCTCCACCACCAGGGCGCGCCACGCCGTCAGCCCCGCCGTGGTGATGGTGGCGGCCTCCTCGGCGCTCCACCCCTGCGGCGCCCGCGTCACCCAGGTCGCGGGAACCACTGCGGCCTCGCGCCCGTAGCCGTCCAGGCCGTCCCCCGGCACCCGCGCGAAGCCCGCCGCGCCCGGGGGCGGCGGCCCGTCGAGCCAGTCGGGGAAGAAGGTGGACACCACGAGGTCGCCCGCCCGGAGGTCCGCGACCCCTTCGCCCACGGCCTCCACCTCGCCCGCCCCGTCCGCCATCGGCACGCGCCCGTCCACGGCCGGCGGGTCGGCCGACACCACGTTGAGGTCATGGTAGTTGAGCGACGAGGCCCGGATGCGCACCCGCAGCTCGCCCGGGCCGGGCGCCCCGGGGTCCGGGACGTCCTCGACGCGCAGCCCGTTCAGCCCCCCCGCCCGCACCCGCAGCGCCCGCATGCGTCCCCTCCCGTCGGTCGCCCCCAGGGTGGCGGGGCGGGCGCCGCGGTCAACCCCCGCGTCGCGCCGGGCCGCCCGCGCGCCCGGGACGCGGGCGGCGAGGAAGGCCGCCATGGGCGTGTCCCGGAGGGACGGCCGGCGGTCGCGGCGGTCGCGCCGCGGGCGCCCGCCTCGGCCGGCGCCCTCAGCCCCGCCTCCGCGAGGAGGTCCGCGAACGCCGTCATCGCCCAGGCTCCTCGCCGCGCCGCGTCGGGCGCGGCATGGCCCCGAACGCGCCGCCCGCCCAGGGCAGCGTGGCGCCTTCCCTCCCGGCCTCCCCCCGACTATGGCCTGGACGGACCCCCCGCCGCCCTCCCATGAGGCGACCCATGACCAACCCCGCCCTCGACTTCCTCCTCGCCCGCCGCTCCCGCCCCGCGCGCACGCTCGTCCCCCCCGTCCCCAGCCGCGACCAGCTCCTCACGCTGCTGGCCGCCGCCGCCCGCGTCCCCGACCACGGCAAGCTCGTCCCCTGGCGCTTCGTGGTGCTCGCCCGCCCCGCCACGGACCGCCTCGCCCGGCTCGTGGAGGCGCGCGGCGCGGCCCTCGGCCTCGACCCCCAGGCCGTCGCCAAGGCCGCCTCGCAATACGCCATGGCCGACCTCGCGGTGGCCGTGGTCCAGGTGCCCCGCCCCACCGACAAGGTGCCCCTGATCGAGCAGGCCTACTCGGCCGGCGCCGCCTGCCTGTCGCTCCTCAACGCCGCCACTGCCGCCGGCTGGGGCGCCAACTGGCTCACCGGCTGGCCCGCCTACGACGAGGCGTTCCGCCGCGACGGCCTCGGCCTCGCCCCCGGCGAGACGGTGGCGGGCCTCGTCCACATCGGCACCCCTTCCGCCGACACGCCCGACCGCCCGCGCCCCGACGTGGCCTCCCTCGTCACCTTCCTCGCATGATCCTCGCCGCCGCCTCCGCCGCCCTGGCCCAGCTCGGCGACCCCCGCTTCCGCGCCGTGCTCGCCCGGGGCGTCCTGCTGGCCCTCGCCCTCCTCGCCGCCCTCTCCGCCGCCCTCTGGGGGCTGCTCGCCTGGGCGCTCCCCGACGCCTTCTCGCTCCCCTGGCTGGGCGAGGTCGCCTGGCTCGACGACGCCCTCTCCTGGGCGGCCCTCCCGGTCCTGCTGGTCCTCTCGGTCCTCCTCATGCCGGCCGTCGCCGCCGCCATGACCTCGCTCTTCCTCGACGACGTGGCCGACGCCGTCGAGTCGCGCCACTACCCGCCCCCCGGCACGCCCCTCCCCTGGGGCCGCGCCCTGCGCGAATCGCTCTCGCTCCTCGGCCTGGCGCTGCTGCTCAACCTCGGCGCGCTGATCCTCTCGCTGATCCTCGTCCCGCTGGCGCCGCTGATCCTCGTCCTGGTCAACGGCGCGCTCCTGGGCCGCGAGTACCTCCGCCTCGCCGCGCTCCGCCACGACCCGCCCGAGGCCGTCCGGGCCCTCATGCGCCGCCACCGCCCGACGATCCTGCTCGCGGGCTGCCTCGTGGCGCTGCCGCTCCTCGTGCCCCTGCTCGGCATCCTGGTGCCGACGCTGGGCGCCGCCACCTTCACGCACCTCTACCACCGCCTGCGGCGGCGCTAGCCGCCCGGGGGCGCCGAGGGCGGGCCCATGCGCCCGAACCAGTCCAGGTCGCGCACCCCCCAGGGTCCCCAGAGGATCACCGACGCCACGGCGGCGAAGAGCAGCGCCGCCACCCCCGTCGTGATGAGAGCCTTGCGCCCCAGGCCGCCCAGGCCGATGTCCTCGGGCGCCCCGGCGTGGGTGCCGGGCAGGGTCGTGCCGGCGTCGCCCTGCGTGGTCAGCCGCAGCGGCAGCACCACGAAGAACACCATGAACCAGATCACGACATAGAGCACGAAGGCGGCGGTGACGGTCATGCCCGCCCCCTAGCACCCCCCGGAGGCGCCTGCAAAAGCTCCGTCAGCACCCCCGACAGCGCCGCCGGGTGCAGGAACACCACGTCGCGCCCGTGCGCGCCGGGGCGCGGCGGCCCCAGGGCCCGCGCCCCCAGCGCCTCCAGCGCCGCCACCGCCGCCCCCAGGTCCGCGACCTCGTGGCAGAGGTGGTGCAGCCCGCCCCCCGGGTGGCGCCTCAGGAACCCCGCCAGCGGTCCCTCCGCCCCCAGGGGCTCCAGCAGCTCCACCGTCGCCCCCCCCGCCGCCACGAAGCACGCGCGCACCCCCTGCGCCTCGACCGCGAAGGGCTCGCCCACCGTGGCCCCCAGGACACGGTAGGGCGCCAGCGCGGCCGCGAGGTCCGGCACCGCGACGCCGACATGATCCAGCCTCATGAACGCCCTCCGCCTTAACCCAGTGTTCACCACAGCGCGTCAATCCTCCAGCCCACAGCGCAGGGAGAAACGAAATGGACACCATGCAGGACCTGCTCCGCCAGAGCCGTCCCACCGCCGCCCGCCCCCTCCTGGGCCTCACCGTCCTGGCCGTGGAGGACTCGCGCTTCGCCTGCGAGGCCCTGCGGCTCATGACCCAGGCCTCGGGCGCCCGCCTGCGCCGCGCCGATTCGCTCATGGCGGCCGAGCGGCACCTGCGCACCTACCGCCCCGGCGCGGTGCTCGTGGACATGGGCCTGCCGGACGGCTCCGGCGCCACGCTGATCCGCCAGCTCGCCGCCGCCTCGCCCCGCGTGGACGTGATCCTCGCCCTCTCCGGCGACCCGGGCCGCGAGGGCGAGGCGATGGCGGCCGGCGCCGACGGCTTCCTGGCCAAGCCCGTCGCGTCGCTCGCCGCCTTCCAGGCGGCGATCCTGCGGCTCCTGCCCGCCGACCGCCAGCCCAGCGGCCCGCGCGCCGTGCCCACCGCCACCGTCACGCCCGACCCGCTGGCGCTGCGCGACGACCTCGACCACGCCGCCCGCGCGCTGTCGGGCAGCGCCGGCCCCCGGCTCGACTACGCGGCGCAGTTCGTCCAGGGGCTGGCCCGCTCCGCCGGCGACCGCGCGCTCGAAGCGGCCGCCGAGGCCGTCGCCCAGCGCCGCGCCCAGGGCGCCGGCGCCTGGCCCGAGGTGGCCCACCTCGCGGGCCTCGTGAGGTCCCGCCTGGCGGCCTCGCCCACCATGTGAGCGGACGGTGAGCAGCATCCCCTCCGTCGCCACCTACAACGAGCGCGTGAAGCTCCGCGCCAACGCGCTCGACCGCGCCTCCACGGCCAGCATCGCCGTCGGCCTCTTCGCGCCGCTCACGGCCTTCTTTCTGGGACAGGCGCCCCTATCTGCATGGCAGGCCGTCCCGTTCCTGGGCTGGCTGGCCACCGCGGCGCTGCTGCACTACGGTGCGTATCGCTACCTGGGAGCGATGAGATGATCCTTCCCTTCGGCCTTGAGATCCCTTTCTGGTTCCTCTTCGGCGTCATCATGCCCGCCATCGTGGCGGGCGGCGGCTGGCTCCTGGTTCTCCAGGGCGAGCGCGAGGCTCGCGAGTTCGACCGCCTCCGCGCCGAGGAGGAGGCCCGCAAGCGCGCCGCCCCCGCCGAGTAGCTCACGGCGTCGGGTCGCGCGTCGCCAGCACCGGGGCCGTCAGCGCCCCCAGTGCCACCATCTGCCGCCCCTCGCCGTCGAAGTTCCCCGGCTCCAGCCACGCCTCGAACGCCGACCGCAGCTCGGGCCATTCCTTGTCAATGGCCGCGAACCAGGCCGTGTCGCGGTTCCTGCCCTTGACCACCGCCGCCTGCCGGAACGTCCCCTCGTAGCTCAGCCCCAGCCGCTCCGCCGCCCGCCGGCTGGGACGGTTGAGCGCGTCGCACTTCCACTCGAAGCGCCGGTAGCCCGCCCCGAAGGCCCACCCCATCATCAGGAACATAGCCTCCGTCGCCGCCCGCGTCCGCTGCAAGGCCGGCGACAGGCAGATGTGCCCCACCTCGATGCTCCCGGCCTCGGGCGCCATCCGCAGGAAGCTCGCCACGCCCCCCGCCCGCCCCGTCGAGCGGTCGCGGATCGCGTAGAAGAACGGGTCGTCCCGCTCCGCCATCCCCTCCGCCCAGGCCCGCCACTCCGCCTCGGACGCGAAGGGCCCGTAGGGCAGGTAGTCCCAGATCGCGTCGTCGGCCGCGTTGGCCCCATGCACCTCCCCCGCGTGCCGCTCCGGGTCGAGCCGCTCCAGCCGCGCGTATCGCCCCTCCAGCGCCAGGGGCCCCGGCCGCCCCGGCGGCCGCCAGAGGCCCACGCTCTCCCCGAACCGCCCCATGCACGTCTCCCTTTCGATCCGGTTAACGCACCGCGCGGTGCGGTAACGCAAGGCTAACCGGTCGGGCGCACCCTGAGGGCGAAAGGTGACCCATGACCCCGAATCGCCCGCCCCAGTCCGCGCCCGCGCCCCGCCCCCCCGGAAGCGCCTCCGCGCGCCTAGGGCGCGAGCCCCGGGTCGCCCCCCATCTCCAGCCCCGGGAACACCGCCCCCTCCAGCACCCCCCGCTCCACGCCCCAGAGCCCGCGCATGGCCCAGGCCGCGTGCGCGCGCAGGTCGCGCGTGGGCAGCAGGTCGCGGTCCGCGTAGAGGTCCGCGAGCCCCGGCCAGTCCGCCACCACGCGCCCCCCCCGCAGCGCGCCCCCGGCGAAGAGCATCGCGCCCCCGGTCCCGTGGTCGGTGCCGCCCGTGCCGTTCTCGCGCGCCGTGCGCCCGAACTCGGTCACGCACAGGACGCCCGTGCGCGCCCAGACCGCCTCGCCCACCCCCTCGCGCAGCGCCAGGACCACCTCGGCCAGCCGCCCCAGGGCGCGCCCCAGCCCCGCCTCCTGGCCCGCATGGGTGTCCCAGCCGGGCAGGGAGAACGAGGCGATGCGCGTCTCCTCGCGCAGCCGCCGCGCCGCGAACTCGGCCACGGCCAGCGCCCCGCCGCCCCGCTCCTCGCCCGCCAGCCCGTCCACGATGTCCAGCGCCTCCTCCAGCGCGGGCCGGAACAGCGGGTCGTCGTGCTGCACCGCCATCATCAGCCGCCGCGCCTGCGGGCTCAGCACCAGCCGCGCGTCGGGCGACCAGCGCCCGACGGCCTCGCGGCCCTGGAGGATCAGCATGTTCTCGCGCCCCAGCGCGAAGGCCGTCTCGGTCGCCACCCCCGGCACCGCCTGGAGGAGCCGATTGAGCCAGCCGTCGCGCACCCCCTCCAGGTCGCTGCCGCCCGAGCCCGCCTCCAGGATGTCCTGCCCGTCGAAGTGGCTGCGGCGGTCGCGGTAAGGCGTGGAGACCGCATGGACCGCCCCCGCCTCGCCCCGCTCCCAGAGCGGCAGGAGGGGGGCGAGCGCCGGGTGCAGCTCCCAGCCCCCCTCGACCGGCAGCCCGCCGCCCCGCAGCGTCGGCCTGAGCCCCGCGAAGGCCGGGTCGAAGGCGGGGCGCACGGCGTCGAGCCCGTCCATGGCGCCGCGCAGCACGACGACCACCAGCCGCGCGTCCCAGGGCGCGGAGGCGAGCGTGACGGGCGTGAGCAGCGGCGAGGCCGCGGCCGAGCAGCCCCAGGCCAAGGCCCCCAGGAATCGCCTCCTGTCCATGCCCTACCTCCTCTGGAACGCGGCCGAGGCCAGGACGCAGCCCACCCCCTCGGAGGCCCGCTCGGCGGCGAGGGCCGCGAAGGCCACCGCCTCGGGGGGCGCGGGGCCCAGCGCCGCCACCACGAGCTCGCGCGGGTCGGGCAGGTCGCCCAGCTCCTCGGGCCGGTTCATGGCCCAGTCGATGCGCCCGGCGTTGAACTGCGGCGTGACCCAGGCCTCGGGCTCCTCGGGCCAGCCGTCGGGGCCCGAGGGCTCCTGCCAGGGCTGGCCCATGGTGCGCAGGGGGTTGAGCAGGACGCGCCGCGTCTCGCGCTCTCCCAGGGCCAGGATCGCCTCCTCCGGCGTGCCCAGGGCGCGCAGCGAGGCCACCAGGAACTCCAGGGGCGGCCTGACCTTGAGCCGCTCGGGCGCCCAGGCCTCGGGGCGGGCGAGCAGCGCGGCCGTGACGGCCAGGAGGTCGCCCCCCGTGTCGCGGAAGGCGGCGGCCAGCGCCTCCACCAGCGCCTCGGGCGGCTCGGCGGCCACGAAGTGCGCGGCGAGCTTGCGGCCGATGTGCCGGGCCGTGGCCGGGTGCCGGGCCAGCGCGTCCAGCGCCGCCTCGACGGTCGCGAGGCTCGCCTCGGCCGGGAAGGTCGTCCCCAGCACGGTCTCCGCCCCGGGCTCGGCGCGGCGGGGCTGGTAGACGGCCCGCCCCTGCCCGTCCACCGCGAGGCCCGACAGCAGCTCCGCCAACTGGCGCACGTCGCCCTGCCCGTAGGGACCGCCCACCCCCAGCGTGTGCAGCTCCAGGAGCTCGCGCGCCAGGTTCTCGTTGAGCCCCCGCCCGCGCCGCAGGCCCACCTCGCTGCCCGGCCCCACGGAGCGCGACTGGTCCAGGTAGCCCAGCATCACGGGGTGCGTGACGGCCGCGCGCAGCATGTCGCCGAACCGCCCCGCCACGTGGGGCCGCACCGCCTCCTCCCAGAAGGGCGCGATCAGGTGCCCCCCGAAGACGTTCCTGGCCACGGCCGTGAAGTGGTCCGCCCAGAACAGCGCGAGCCTCTCGCGCAGGCCATCGGGCGAGCCCATCATGCGCGCCACCAGCGCCCGCGCCTGGGCCGCCCGCGCCTCGCGCGAGGCGTCCAGGAGGCGCTGGCGCCGCTCGGCGCCCCTCTGGCGCTCGGCCTCGGTCCCGCCCTGCCGGCGCAGCCGGCTGGCGGCGGCATACTCGCCCCAGTCCGGCAGGCCCCCGGGCAGCGGCCAGCGCGCGGCCGCCTCGTCGGGCCCCGAGAGCCGGGCGAGCATCGCCTCGGCCGAGGCGGGCGGCGCCTCCCCGGGGCGCAGGCCCAGGCCGAAGCGGACGCAGGCGGTGACGGGATCGAAGGCCATGGCCTCCATCTAGGCGCGCCCGCCCCCCGGCGCGAGGGGTCAGGCGAGCACGAGCGCGTCGGCCAGCGCCGCCTGCCCGACCCCCAGGACCAGCACGGAGGCGCCATCCCCGAGGTCCAGGCGCCAGCCCCCCGCCTCGGCCTCCGCCTGCCCTGCGATCCAGGCGGCCTCGCGGGGCGCCCCCGCCACGTCCACGCGAAGCCGGTCGCCGGCGGCGAGGTCCGTGATCACGTCGTCCCCCGTGCCCCCGCCCGCCACGAAGGCGAAGGTGTCGCGCCCCGAGCCGCCCGTGAACCTGTCGTCGCCCGCGCCCCCGAAGAGCATGTCGTCGCCCGCCCCGCCGCGCAGCGCGTCGTCCCCGCCCCCGCCGCTGACCACGTTGTCGCCCCGGTTGCCGACGAGCCGGTTGGCCGCCCCGTTGCCCACGAGGCGCAGGTCCTCGATGCCCAGCAGCAGCCCGTCGCGCGCCCCCGCCCCGAGCGCGAGGCTCTCGGAGGCCGCCAGGATGCGCCCGCCGATCACGTCGAGCTTGGCGTTCCCCCCGTCCATCGTGAGCGTGGCGTTGATGGTGGCGCCGCCCACGGCGACGGCGACGCGCGCCGCGCCCTCGAGCCCGAGCGGCACGGCCACCGCGTAGCCGCCGGCGGCGGCCGTGGCGACGGCGCCGCCCCTGTCGCCCAGCCAGTCCACCCGCACGCCCGACCGCCCCTCGCCCGCGTCGTAGAAGCGGTCCCCGTCGCGGTCCGTGTAGGCCACGCCCGTGACGAAGGCGCGCCCCGCGGCGCTGGCGAAGCCCTCCGTCACCAGGCTGGCGTTGTAGCCCTGGAAGCGGCCCATGGCCTGCGCCACGCCGATCTCGCGGAACTCGCCCAGGATGTTCTCCCGGTGCGCCGCGCTCAGGAACAGCGTGCGATGGTGCCCCAGGACGGCGGCCGTGGGGTCCAGGCCGCCCGTGGTGCCGCGCCAGACGATGTTCTCGCCGGCGGCCGTCCAGCGATACCCCTCGTCCTCGAAGCGGTCCCAGGGCGCGCTGCCGCCCCGCCCCGTGTGGGAGAAGACCCCCGAGCGCAGCATCCAGACGGATTGCCCCGCCGACGCCGCGTGCAGGAGCGCGTTGCCGGCGAGGGGCGCGAGGGGGGCGGCCGACAGCGTCCCCGGCGCGAGCCCCTGGTTGAGGTCGATGCCGTAGCGCGCGGCCTCCCCCGCGGGGTCCATCCGGGCGCGGTTGATCAGCTCGATGAGGAGCTGCTCCTGGGCGGTGGGGCTGGCCGACATGGCGGTCTCCTGTCCCTCTTGCGGGAGGTGCCTGGAGATCGCAGGGCGAGGCGGCAGCCGTGGGGCGGCACGGGGGCGCGAAGGGGGCGAGGGGCCGCCGCTTCGGCCCCCCGCGCGGGCGGGAGCCCGCCGTCAGCCCCCCTTGGCGTCGGGGGCGACCCGCAGGCCCAGCTCGCGCAGCTGCTGGGCCGTGGGCTCCGAGGGGGCGCCGAGCAGCGGGTCCTCGGCCCTCTGGTTCATCGGGAAGAGGATCACCTCGCGGATGTTGTCCTCCCCCGCGAGCAGCATGACCACGCGGTCAATGCCCATGGCGCAGCCCCCGTGCGGCGGCGCCCCGTAGCGGAAGGCGTTGAGCATCCCGCCGAAGCGCCTCTCCACCTCGTCGGCCCCGTAGCCCGCGACCGCGAAGGCGCGGATCATGGTCTCGGCGTCGTGGTTGCGGATGCCGCCCGAGATCAGCTCGTAGCCGTTGCAGGCCAGGTCGTACTGGAGGGCCGTGACGGCGAGCGGGTCGCCGTCGAGCGCCGCGAGGCCTCCCTGCGGCATGGAGAACGGGTTGTGCGAGAAGTCCACGCGCCCGTCCTCGCCCCTCTCGTACATGGGGAAGTCCACGATCCAGGCGAAGCGGAAGCCGTCCCTGTCCACCAGCCCCAGCTCCTCCCCGATCACGGTGCGCGCCCGCCCCGCGACCTTCTCGAAGTCCGAGGGGCGGCCCGCGAGGAAGAACGCGGCGTCCCCGAGCCCGAGGCCCAGCGCCTCGCGCAGCGCCTCCGTGCGCTCGGGGCCGAGCGCCTTGGCGATGGGGCCGGCGGCCTCCGTGGTCCCCTCGGCGTCGCGCCAGAAGATGTAGCCCATCCCCGGCAGCCCCTCCTTCTGCGCCCAGGCGTTCATGCGGTCCGCGAACTTGCGCGACCCGCCGCCCTTCGCAGGTATCGCGCGAACCTCGGTCCCTTCCCCCCTGAGGAGGTTGGCGAAGATGGCGAAGCCCGAGTCCCGGAAGTGGTCGCTGACCACCTGCATCCGGATCGGGTTGCGCAGGTCCGGCTTGTCCGTCCCGTACCACAGCGCCGCGTCCCGGTAGCTGATGCGCGGCCAGTCGGCGTCCACCGGGCGCCCCTCCCCGAAGGCCTCGAACAGCCCCTGGATCACCGGCTGGACGGTGGCGAACACGTCCTCCTGCTCCACGAAGCTCATCTCCACGTCGAGCTGGTAGAAGTCCGTGGGGCTTCGGTCGGCGCGCGGGTCCTCGTCGCGGAAGCAGGGGGCGATCTGGAAGTAGCGGTCGAACCCCGCCACCATCAGGAGCTGCTTGAACTGCTGCGGCGCCTGCGGCAGCGCGTAGAACTTGCCTGGGTGCAGGCGCGAGGGCACCAGGAAGTCGCGGGCGCCCTCGGGGCTCGACGCCGTGATGATGGGCGTCTGGTACTCGCGGAAGCCCCTCTCCCACATGGCGCGGCGCAGGTGGGCCACCACGTCGCTGCGCAGGGTCATCTTGCGCTGCATGCTCTCGCGCCGCAGGTCGAGGAAGCGGTACCTGAGCCGCGTCTCCTCCGGGTAGGCCTCGTCGCCGAAGACCGGCAAGGGCAGGTCGCCCGCCGGCCCCAGCACCTCCAGGTCGCGGATGAACACCTCCACCTCGCCGGTCGGGATCTTGGCGTTGACCAGGGACGCCTCGCGCCGCCTCACGGTGCCGTCCACGCGGATGCAGGTCTCCGCGCGCAGCCGCTCCACGGCCGGGAAGGCGGGGGAGTCCGGGTCGCAGAGCAGTTGCGTCGTGCCAAAGTGGTCGCGCAGGTCCACGAAGAGGATGCCCCCGTGGTCGCGCACGCGGTGGACCCAGCCCGACAGGCGCACCGCGTCCCCGGCGTGCTCGGCCCGCAGGTCGGCGCAGGTGTGGGTGCGGTAGCGGTGCATGGCGGTCCTCCGGGTCGGGCGCCGAATGGCCGCGCGCGGGGCGGGAAGTCAAGCGAGCGCGGCCGGGATCAGCCCCCGCAGGGCGTTGCCCACCGCGAGCCGCACCAGGGGCAGGTCGTCGGCCCCCAGCGCCTCCTCCCGCGCCGCCCCCTGCTCCAGCATCTCCTCGCGCAGCACGCCGGGCAGCAGCCCGCAGGCGAGCGGCGGCGTCCGCCACCCCTCGCCCCGGTCGAAGAACAGCGTGGTGATCGTCCCCTCGCAGGCCTCGCCCCGCCCGTTGAGGAACAGCCACTCGTCCACCCCCGGGGGCAGCGCCGCGCGCGCCGCGTCGTAAAGCGGCCGCTCGGTGGACTTGACGCGCAGCCAGGGGTCGCCCGCGTCGAGCCGCTGGGGGTGCACCCGCAGGCGCCAGAGCGCGGCGCGCCGCGGGAGCGGCCCCTCCTCCACCCCGAGGTCGCCCTCCTCCCCCAGCGTCAGCCGCAGCCGCGCCGGGCCGCCCCGGCCCAGCCGCAGCAGCCGCGCCGCCTCCCTCCCGTCGAAGGGGTAGCCCAGGAGCGCCGCCGCCCGCCCCATCCGCCCGAGGTGCCGCGCCTCGCGCGCCGGCGCCCTGCCATCCCAGGCCAGGGTCTCGATCAGCCGGGGCCGCACCTAGCGCCGCACCATGGGCTCCAGGAAGCGCGCCTTCCACAGCGCCTCCTGCCACTCCCCCTCGGCCGTGGAGTCGATGGTGACGCCCCCGCCCACCCCCACCGTCACCTCGCGCCCCTCCACCGCCAGGGTGCGGATGGCCACCGAGAAGTCGCAGTCGCCCGAAGGCGCCATCCAGCCCAGGGCCCCGCAATAGGGGCCGCGCGCGAAGGGCTCGACCTCGCGGATCACCTCCATGGCCCTGATCTTGGGCGCGCCCGTGACCGAGCCGCAGGGGAACAGCGCCGGCACCAGCGTCTCCAGCAGCGGCTCCTGCGCGAGCCGCCCCGTGACCGTCGAGGTCATCTGGTGGACGGTGGCGTAGGGCTCCACGCGGAACAGCTCGGGCACGCGGACGGAGCCGGGCAGGCACAGCCGGCTCAGGTCGTTGCGCAGGAGGTCCACGATCATGAGGTTCTCGGCCCGCGCCTTGTCGGAGGCGAGGAGCGCGGCGGCGAGGGCGGCGTCGGTCGCGGGGTCGGCGTTGCGGGGCGCGGTGCCCTTCATGGGGCGCGTCGTGAGCACGCCGTCCCGGCAGGCGACGAAGAGCTCGGGCGACAGCGACAGGACCGAGGGCAGGCCCGCGAACTGGGCGATGCCCGCGTGCCCCACGGGATGCGCGAGGCGCAGGGCGTGCCAGAGGCCCAAGGGCTCGGCCCCGAGCGCGAGGCGCGCGCGCAGCGGGAAGGTCAGGTTGACCTGGTAGCAGTCCCCGGCCGCGAGAAGGGCGAGCACGCGCCCCGCCGCCGCGTCGTAGGCCGCGCGCGGGACGGCCGGCAGGGGGGGGCTCAGGCAGGGGCCGGGCAGCGTGGCGGGCGGCAGGCCCTGCTCGGGCGCCTCGAAGGCCGCCATGGCCAACAGCGCGCCGGGGCCGCGCCAGACGGCGGCCAGGCGCTCCTCGAAGGCGGCGGCCGCCTCGTAGGCGATCCAGCCCGCCACCCAGAGCCCCTCGCCGCGCCAGCGGTCGAGCCGCGCCAGCGCCCGGCCCATGTCGCCGGGGCGGTGGACGACCACGTGGCGGCGGGCCCGGCGGAAGGTGACGGGCCGGCCCCCGGGGCCGTGGTCGAGCGCCACCAGCGTGCCGGGCGGGGCCGTCACGGGGCGCCGCCGCAGCAGGAGCGCGGCGAATCGGCGCATCCCCGCTTGCCCCCGAGGCGGCTTTGAGGCCTCACTGGGGCCTGAGCGGGACCAACGCCGCAGAGGGACAGGAGGGACACGCCTTGAGCTTCTCGGACCATGATCTCAGGGAGGACAAGAAGGTCCTTCACGGGATGGGCTACGCGCAGGAGCTGTCGCGCTCCATGTCGCGCTTCTCGAACTTCGCCATCTCGTTCTCGATCATCTGCATCCTGTCGGGGGGCATCAACAGCTTCGCGCAGGCGACCTCCTCGGTGGGCGGGGCGGGGGCTGGCATCGGCTGGATCGTCGGCAGCGCCCTGTCCGGCCTCTTCGCCCTGGCCATGGCGCAGATCGCCTCCGCCTTCCCCACGGCGGGCGGGCTCTACCACTGGGCGTCCATCCTCGGCAACCGCTTCTGGGGCTGGCTGACGGCCTGGCTCAACCTGTTCGGGCTCGTCACCGTGCTCGGCGCCATCAACATCGGCACGGCCCTGTTCTTCCAGGCCACCTTCGGCACGCTCATCGGCATGGAGGCCTCGGCCTGGCACGTGGCGCTGTTCGTCGCCGTCATCACGGCCGTCCAGGCGGTGTTCAACCACGTGGGCATCCGCGTGACGGCCATGCTCACCGACTTCTCGGGCTACCTGATCCTGGCCACCACGGCCGTCCTGGTGGTGTCGCTCCTGGCCTTCGCGCCGGCCATAGACCTGACGCGGCTGTGGACGTTCCAGAACTTCTCGGGCGAGGCCGGCGGCAACGTCTTCCCGCAGTCGGGGAGCCTCGGCTACCTGTTCCTGCTGTCGCTGCTGCTGCCGGTCTACACGATCACCGGCTACGACGCCTCCGCCCACACCTCCGAGGAGACGGTGCGCGCCGCCCATTCGGTGCCGCGCGCCATCGTGTCGGCGGTGGTCTGGTCGAGCCTCGCGGGCTGGGTCATGGTCATGGCCATCACGCTCGCCATCCCCGACCTCGCGGCGGGCGCCGCGCAGGGCTGGGGCGTGTTCTTCGCCACCATGGACGCGGTCCTGCCCGCCTGGCTCAAGACGCTGCTCTACGTCGGCATCTTCCTGGCCCAGTTCCTGTGCGGCCTGGCCACCGTCACCTCGGCGAGCCGCATGCTCTTCGCCTTCGCGCGCGACGACGGGATGCCGGTGGGCTCGCGCGCGCTGGCCAAGGTGAGCCCGCGCTTCCGCACGCCGGTGACGGCCATCTGGACGGCGTCGGGACTGACGGTGCTCTACGTGTTCCTGGCCCAGTTCGTGTCCTTCGGCGGCACGAACCTCTACACGATCGTGGTCAACTCCACCCTCGTGTTCCTGTTCCTGAGCTTCACCATCCCGCTGGTGGCGGGCGCGCTGGCCTTCGGGGGGCCGCGCTGGCCCGTGGCCGGGCCCTGGACCATGGGCGGCGCGCTCTACCGCCTGGTGACGCTCGCGGCGGTGGGGGCCATGGGGATCATCTTCTTCATCGCCGTGCAGCCGCCCAACGGCACGGTCCTGTGGATCGTGATCGGGTTCCTCGCCCTGGCGGCCCTCCTCTGGGTGACCGTGGAGAACCGCCGCTTCCGGGGGCCGCCCGTGGGCGAGGAGATCGCGCGACGCCAGGCGCTGATCGCCGAGGCCGAGAGGCTGGTGGGCGAGCGGGCCTGACCGGTCCCGGTCGCGGTGGGGGGGGCGGGTCGCCGGCCCGCCCCCTTCCCGTCTCAGCCGATCTCGTGGGGCTGGGGGATGCGGCCCTGGGGCGTGTAGTCGTTGACCGCCTGCGGCAGCGCCGTGGCGAGCCGGCGCAGCAGCTCGTCGCGGCTGAGCCCCGTGGTCTCCTCCAGGTCCTGGAGCGTGTCGGGGTCTATGGCCGCCTGCAGGTCGTGGGGCTCGATGGGCTGGTTGGGCCCGGTGCCCACCCAGCTGTCCATCTGGGCGCCGCGCCCGTTGCGCCGGAACTGCGTCTGCAGCTCGCTCAGCCCGTTGCCCAGGAGGCCGCCGAGGCCGCCCCCGCCCTGCCCGCCCAGGCCGGAGGACTGGCCCCCGCCCATGAGGCCGCCCAGGAGCCCGCCCAGGCCGCCGGGCAGCCCGCCCATGCCGCCCGTCTGGCCACCCATCTGGCCGCCCATCTGGCCGCCGTGGCCCTGGCCGTAGCCCTGCCCGCCACCCGCGCCGCCCTGGGCGCCGCCCAGGAGCTGGCCGAGCTTGTCGCGGTTCTGGTAGCCCGCCACGGCCAGGAGGCCGAGCAGCGCCGTCATCGAGGGAAAGCCGCCGCGCGCCATCACACCCTCCTGTTGCGCGAGATCATGCCCCAGATCAGGAGCACGATGATGGCGCCGACGACGGCGCCGATGAGGCCCGCGCCCTCGCCCGGGGCGTACCAGCCGAGCGCCTGGCCCAGCCAGGTCGCCACGAAGGCGCCGACGATGCCGAGGATGGTGGTCAGGATGAAGCCCTGCGGCTCGTTGCGGCCCGGCATGACGAGCTTGGCGATGACGCCGGCGACGAAGCCGATGATGATGGTCCAGATGATGCCCATGTCGTGGTCCCCTCTTCATTCTCCGGGCCGCGCCCTCCCCTCCGTCCTGGGGGTCGCTCCGCGCTCCGGTGCGCCTCAACGCCGCGTGAGGCCGGGGGTTCCCCAGGGGCGCCCCCCGGGGCCTTCCCTCCCGGTCCCCCCTTCGCCATAAGCCGCCCGACCTGCCAGGGGACCCCTCATGCCGAAGCGCGCGGACATCCGGTCCATCATGATCATCGGCGCCGGCCCCATCGTCATCGGCCAGGCCTGCGAGTTCGACTACTCCGGGGCGCAAGCCTGCAAGGCCCTGCGCGAGGAGGGCTTTCGCGTGGTCCTCGTGAACTCCAACCCAGCCACGATCATGACCGACCCGGGCCTCGCCGACGCCACCTACATCGAGCCCATCACGCCCGAGGTCGTCGCGCGCATCATCGAGAAGGAGCGCCCCGACGCCCTCCTGCCCACCATGGGCGGCCAGACCGGCCTCAACACCGCGCTCGCACTCGCCGACATGGGCGTCCTGGAGCGCTTCGGCGTGGAGCTCATCGGCGCCAAGCGCGAGGCCATCGAGATGGCCGAGGACAGAAGGCTCTTCCGCGAGGCCATGGAGCGCATCGGCATCGAGAACCCCAAGGCCGAGATCGTCACGGCGCCGATGGTCAACGGCAGGAAGGACCTGCGCGAAGGGGTGCGCCTCGCCGTGGCCGCGCTCGAGAAGGTGGGCCTGCCCGCGATCATCCGCCCCGCCTTCACGCTGGGCGGCACCGGGGGCGGCGTCGCCTACAACCGCGAGGACTACGAGGCCATCTGCCGCACCGGCATGGACGCCTCCCCCGTGGGCCAGATCCTCGTCGACGAAAGCCTGCTCGGCTGGAAGGAGTTCGAGATGGAGGTGGTCCGCGACAAGGCGGACAACGCCATCATCGTGTGCTCCATCGAGAACGTGGACCCGATGGGCGTGCACACGGGCGACTCGATCACCGTGGCGCCCGCGCTGACGCTGACGGACCGCGAGTACCAGGCCATGCGCAACGGCTCCATCGCCGTGCTGCGCGAGATCGGCGTGGAGACGGGGGGCAGCAACGTCCAGTGGGCCATCAACCCCGAGGACGGGCGCATGGTGGTCATCGAGATGAACCCGCGCGTGTCGCGCAGCAGCGCGCTCGCGTCCAAGGCCACGGGCTTCCCCATCGCCAAGGTCGCGGCCAAGCTCGCCGTGGGCTACACGCTGGACGAGCTGGACAACGACATCACCAAGGTCACGCCCGCGAGCTTCGAGCCGTCCATCGACTACGTGGTGACGAAGATCCCCCGCTTCGCCTTCGAGAAGTTCCCCGGCGCCAAGCCCGAGCTGACCACCGCCATGAAGAGCGTGGGCGAGGCCATGGCCATCGGCCGCAGCTTCCACGAGAGCGTCCAGAAGGCCCTGGCGAGCCTGGAGACCGGCCTGAGCGGCTTCGACGAGGTGGACATTGCGGGCGCCCCCGACCGATCCGCGGTCGTGGCCGCGCTCTCCAAGGCCACGCCCGACCGCCTGCGCACGGTCGCCCAGGCCATGCGCCACGGCCTCTCGGACGACGAGATCAACGCCGCCACCGGCTACGACCCCTGGTTTCTCGCCCGCATCCGCGAGATCGTGGACGAGGAGGCCCGCGTCAGGCGCGAGGGCCTGCCGCTCTCGCCGGACGGCCTGCGCCGCCTCAAGATGATGGGTTTCTCGGACGCCCGCCTCGCCAGGCTGACGGGCCGCGACGAGGGCCAGGTGTCCCGCGCCCGCGCCCGGCTGGGCGTCACGGCCGTCTTCAAGCGCATAGACACCTGCGCCGCCGAGTTCGAGGCGCAGACCCCCTACATGTACTCCACCTACGAGTCCCCCGCGATGGGCGAGGCCGAGTGCGAGGCGCGCCCTTCCGGCCGCAAGAAGGTCGTCATCCTCGGCGGCGGGCCCAACAGGATCGGCCAGGGCATCGAGTTCGACTACTGCTGCTGCCACGCCTGCTTCGCGCTCTCGGCGCGCGGCTACGAGACCATCATGGTCAACTGCAACCCCGAGACGGTCTCGACCGACTACGACACCTCCGACCGCCTCTACTTCGAGCCCGTGACCTTCGAGAGCGTCATGGAGATTCTGCGCGTCGAGCGATCCAACGGCACGCTCCACGGCGTCATCGTCCAGTTCGGCGGCCAGACGCCCCTCAAGATCGCCGCGGCGCTGCACGAGGCCGGCATCCCAATCCTCGGCACCTCGCCGGATGCCATTGATCTGGCCGAGGACCGCGAGCGCTTCCAGGGCCTGGTGGAGCGCCTCGGGCTGCGCCAGCCCCGCAACGGCGTGGCGCGCAGCGCCGAGGAGGCGGGGAGGATCGCCGACGCCATCGGCTACCCCCTGGTCATCCGCCCCTCCTACGTCCTGGGCGGCCGCGCCATGGAGATCGTGCGCGACCGCGCCGGGCTCGACCGCTACGTGCGCGAGGCCGTCAAGGTCTCGGGCGACAGCCCCGTCCTCCTCGACTCCTACCTGTCGGGCGCCACCGAGGTGGACGTGGACGCCCTCTGCGACGGCCGCTCCGTCCACGTCGCCGGCATCATGCAGCACATCGAGGAGGCGGGCGTGCACTCCGGCGACAGCGCCTGCTGCCTGCCCCCCCACACGCTCAGCGCTGCCATCCAATCCGAGATCAGGCGCCAGACCGAGGCGCTCGCGCTCGCGCTCGGCGTCGTGGGCCTCATGAACGTGCAGTTCGCGGTCAAGGACGACGCGGTCTATCTCCTGGAGGTCAACCCGCGCGCCTCGCGCACCGTCCCCTTCGTCGCCAAGGCCACCGATTCCGCCATCGCCAGCATCGGCGCCCGCCTCATGGCGGGGGAAAAACTCGACGGCTTCCCCTTCCGCCCCGCCTACCAGGACGTGTCCTACGACACGCCGCTCCCCTACGCCGACCCGCTCACGCTCGCCGACCCCGCGATGCCATGGTTCTCCGTCAAGGAGGCCGTCCTGCCCTTCGCCCGCTTCCCCGGCGTGGACACCCTGCTGGGCCCCGAGATGCGCTCGACCGGCGAGGTCATGGGCTGGGACCGCACCTTCGCGCGCGCCTTCCTCAAGGCGCAGATGGGCGCGGGGGTGAAGCTGCCCGAGTCGGGAAGGGTCTTCGTGTCCATCAAGGACGCCGACAAGGGCCCCGAGATGCGGGAGGCCTGCGAGGTGCTGTCCTCCCTCGGCTTCACGCTCGTGGCGACGCGCGGGACGGCCCTGTGGCTGTCCGCGCTGGGCGTGCCCTGCGAGCGGGTCAACAAGGTGCACGAGGGCGGCCGGACGATCGTGGACCGCCTCAAGGACGGCGAGATCGCGGTGGTCATGAACACGACGGAAGGCACGCAGGCGGTGAGCGACTCGCGCGAGATCAGGCAGGTCGCGCTGGGCGAACGGATTCCCTACTACACGACGGCCGCCGGCGCGCACGCGGTGGCGCTGGCGATGAAGGCCAGGGGGGAGGGGGAGGTGGGGGTGAGGAGTTTGCAGGCGTGAGGGGTGCGCCTATGCGACTTCACTTTCTGACGCAAATGGCCGACCGTACACGCCCTTCCTCAGCAGCACCTGGCCATTTGCCAAATGCACGATGATCCCCCCATGATACGTCTTCCAACTCCCTAGGTAGGGTGCAAAACCTATGACCTTGGAGCCGGTTTGAGGATCAACGCCGCCCCGATCATTCAACAGCTTTCGATAGACAGCCATCTCGTGCTCGCTCGAAGCAGCGTTCTCTGCTCCAAGTTGCGCGATGCGTTCGTCGGCGGCGCGCCGAGCCTCCTCCGCCTTGGTCGTCAACTGGGCCTCGATGGCAGGCAGGTAGCTCTTGTCGTTGAGAGTCAGGAACTTGTCCGCAAGCTCCTTCTCATAGTCTGGCCCCAGCTTCGCCATGCGAGCCGCCGCGCCGCCGATCTCGGGGTCAACCTCTTTGAGGACGCGCCATCGCTTTGCACCTTCGTCCTCGACCGGTTTTGGCGGGGCCGCTTGGTAGGAAACGCTGGGGGCCAACGGCTGGGCTGGCGGCCGGTAGGGTGTCGGCATCCGGTCAAGGTAAGTGTCAGAACTATAGATGTTTGGGCGGCTCTCGGACGGCAAGGCCAAGATGATGATGAGCCCGATTAGCCAGAAGAAGAAGCCCACAAAGAACCAGCCAACGGCATTTCGCTCCTTTGAACTTGCGATGCCCGCACAAATCGCTCCAAAGATCACACTGATGAAGAGGATCAGAAAGATTTCCAAGGGTGCTTGCTCCTTACATAAGGCTGGAGCCTATGGTCGATATCGCCTGCGAGCAAGCGCAGGGGTCGCCTCGGCAGACCGCTTCGGCATGGCAACCCGGTGCGCTGAAGCGCACCCTACCCCCGCCCCTCCAGCCACCGCCCCGCCCTCTCCGGCGCCCCGCCCCTCCCCCGCTCCGCGAGGACCGCCTCCGCCCCCTCCGCCCCGACCTTCTCGGCCAGGGCCAGCGCGATGAGCTGGTTCAGCGACACCCCCTCGCGCGCCGCGAGGTCCTCGGCCGCCGCCTTGAGCCACCGGGGCAGGTCGAGCGACACGCGGGGCATGGCGTCTCCGTAGGGTGGGATTCCACCCCACCATGCGCCAGGGGACGCTGGGGTGGAACCCCACCCCCCGCCTTGCTCCTGCTGAAGCGCACCCTTACCTCCCCCCCATGCCCACCCTCGTCGCCACCGGCGTCCACGCCCCCTCCGCCGTCATCACCAACGACGAACTCGTCGAGAGCTACAACGCCCACGCCGCCCTCTGGAACGCCCAGAACGCCGAGGCCATCGCCACTGGCGCCCTCGCCCCCAAGGCCCCCTCCTCCGCCGCCTTCATCCTCCAGGCCTCCGGCATCGAGCGCCGGAAGGTGGTCGAGAAGTCCGGCGTCCTCGACCCCGCCCGGATGCGCCCCCGCCTCCCCG
>ERZ1066120.444-NODE-444-length-39422-cov-39.732593_pt1 | contig 39422 bp, 41 predicted proteins | sample MGYA00382767_ERZ1066120 | MGnify/ENA primary metagenome ERZ1066120 (study PRJEB33369, sample SAMEA5778350) | biofilm metagenome | biome: Industrial cooling water; feature: Water cooling tower basin; material: Biofilm | place: United Arab Emirates | collected...
TCTTAGATATATTCCACAAAGTCTTAGATATATTCCACAAAGTCTTAGATATATTTAAGTGATTTTACCATAATCTAGTTTGATGATTCGGTCGGCGCCACCAAAATATTTATCATCATGGGTAATGGCAATTACTGTTTTACCTTTGTGTCTTAATGAAGGTAATAACTCTTTATAAAATACGTCTTTAAATGTGGGGTCTTGGTCTGCTGCCCATTCGTCGAATAGATAAATTGGTCGGTCTTCTAAATATGCTGTGAGTAATGCTAGTCGCTTACGTTGTCCTTGAGATAATGATGTTGTGGAAAGTTTACCGTTTTCTATATTTACTTTGTGGTCGAGTTTTAATAATTTTAAATATTCTTGCGCTTGTTTATCTAGTTCGTTTAAGTTCGTACTTTCTAACCCTAATAGTTCGTCGAATAGGTAAAAGTCTGCAAATACAACTGAAAAGTGCTGACGATACCATTCACGGTTTTGGTCTGTTATTAATTCACCATCTAAGCGTATTTCTCCACTTTCGGGAGCATATAACCCTGTGATGATTTTTAAAAGTGATGATTTGCCACTTCCGTTTCCACCGACTATAAATATTAGTTCTTGTGGGTGTAATACCAAGTCTATTGGACCAAGCACAAAGTTACTGTCTTCGTTATCTGTATGGTATGTGTGAATTACTTGGCTCAGTTCTAAACGGCGCCATAATGTAATATCAGTAGGAACCGTTGCAATTTCAGCACGGTTTGATAATGATAATCCTAGAGATTCAATTTTTTGTAGTGCAATATTTGCGCTTACGATTTGAGGCAGCTTACTAACGATATTATCCATCGGTAGCATTAGGTATGTGAAGGTGAGTATATAGCCAGTAAGCGTTTGTGGGTTAAGGGTGAGAAATTTAGGAAGTGTAAATAATACAAACCCAATAGCGAAGAAAAATATTAGTCTTCCCCAACTATTTGTCATTGCAAATAATGTGAGACCACGGGTGTTGTGACGTTTGAATGCATTTGCTGCTGTTTGTAATTGCCTTTCGGTAAAACTTTGGCGCCGTTGATAATGTAGTTTAAGCTCTTTTATTCCATCCGTAATTGTACGTAAATGTTTAAACAAAATATCTTCGTCTTCACGAGCTAAAGCTAGATATTTCTTACCTTGGTGTATTAACCACTGACAGCTACCAATCGCTACTACAGCTAATATAACTACCATCACGATTACAAGCCACGATAACCAAGTAATATATATAAGACAACCTAAAACCATCGCCAAATCGATACATAAAAACGGAATTATGTAAACTGCCTTTGCGACAGCTTGAATATCTTCGGTAAGGGTCGCTAATATTCGCGCGTTTCCTAAACGTTCGAGATGGTTTAATTCAGAGTTGAGAATTTGAGTGCTTAAACGCATTCGGAGTTGAAAGACCGCGTTTTGCGAAAGTTTAATTAGCATTACCTGTGAAATTACACTGGTAATTAGCGAAATTATTGCTAAACCAACAAAAACCCAAGCTATCAGGGTAAGTGATGAACCAGGAGTGCGAGTACTTGCGTTGCTAATTAATGCAATAAGACTAGCACTACTACCACCGCTAAGAAATCCGGTAAATATTGCTATCGCTACCATTCCCCACGCGGAACGTAGTAAAAAGAGAATAAGATTCATTTCAATTTAAAAAAGGGGAAGAGGGAAAAAGGAAAATAAATGCCCAATAAACCCGGTTTTTGTAACTTTTGCTTGCGATTATGTTCGTAGCGAAGAAGTTCCATTCTAAACTGGTACTGTGAATTAAGATAGAGCAGCTTTACTATTTTAACGGCTGTGCGGGAATTGATTAATAATCTAGTTTAGGTAAGTAGTTTATGACTGTAAATCTAAAATCTTTTGAGAACCCGATTACAGTAACAACTCAAAATACTTCCACTAAAGAGCGCAAGAGTTATACTCCAACTAACCACCGTCGCATTCTCTGTGTTTTTCCAAAGTATAGCCGTTCGTTCGGTACTTTTCATCATGCTTATCCATTAATGGGAAAGGTACGCGCGTTTATGCCTCCACAAGGTATATTAGTTGTCGCTTCATATTTACCCAAGCAATGGGAAGTTCGGTTTGTTGATGAAAATGTTAAACCTGCAACACGTAAAGATTATAGATGGGCAGACGTTGTAATTGTTAGTGGGATGCATATTCAACGCGCGCAAATCAATCAAATTAATGAACTTGCACATCGCGAAGGTAAAATTACTGTTGTTGGTGGTCCATCAGTTTCGGGGTGTCCTGAGTATTATCCTGATTTTGATATTTTGAGTTTGGGTGAATTGGGTGATGCAACCGACCGCTTGATTGAATATCTTGATAATCATAACAGGCGCCCATCGCAGCAACTACGCTTTGAAACAAAAGAACGTTTACCTTTAACTGAGTTTCCTACTCCAGCGTATCATTTACTCAACCTCGACCAATATTTTATTGCCAATATTCAATTTTCTAGTGGTTGCCCGTATCATTGTGAGTTTTGCGATATACCAGAACTCTACGGAAATAATCCACGCATGAAAACTCCCGAACAGGTTATAAATGAGCTTGATACCATGCTCAAATATGGCAACATTGGAGCGGTATATTTTGTCGATGATAATTTTGTTGGTAATCGTCGAGCAGCGATGGAATTATTGCCGCATTTAATTGAGTGGCAAAAACGCAACGGGTATCCTATTCAGTTTGCTTGTGAAGCGACATTGAATTTGGCACAAAGTCCGAAGTTACTTGAAATGATGCGCCAAGCATATTTTTGTACTATATTCTGTGGGATTGAAACTCCTGAAACTAATGCACTGCAAGCGATTTCCAAAACGCAAAACTTGAGTATACCAATTCTTGAAGGCGTAAAAATTCTTAATAGTTACGGTATGGAGGTTGTTTCGGGTATTATTATGGGACTCGATACAGATACAGAAGACACATGCGCGCGTATTCTTGAATTTATCGAGTTGTCTAACATTCCATTATTAACGATAAATCTACTTCATGCTTTACCGCGTACACCATTATGGCGCCGACTCGAACAAGAAGGAAGGCTTATATTTGACGAAACCCGTGATTCTAATGTAGAGTTTTTGATGCCATACGAACAAGTTACCCAAATGTGGCGCCAGTGTGTAACAACTGCCTACGAACCAGAATTTCTTTACCAGCGATTTGCCTACAACATAGAAAATACTTACCCTAATCGTATCAAAGTACCCAACAGTCCCGCACGGGTTTCACGAGCGAACATCATCAAAGGCTTAACCTACCTAACTAATATCTTAGTAAAAGTAGGTATACTTGGAAACTACCGTAACACCTTTTGGAAAATGGCACGCAAAGCTTTTTCTAAGGGTGATATTGAAAGTTTAATTCACGTTGGTTTAGTTGGACATCACCTGATTAAGTTTGCCCTGGAATGCGACAAAGGAGAAGAAACAGCCTCCTTCTACTCCCAAAAACTGCCCCGCTAGTAATAAGCGCTTCAGCGCTTCCACAAAACCTCATGACAACCAAAACTTGGGACGCCCAAATCCGCCAACTGGCTAGTGCCTCCCCTCACCAACACAAACATCACAGGTATAACTTCATCACTCCTACTAGCCATCGATATCAAATTCGCAAATCTTGGCGCCTTTATATTCGCACTATCTAACTTTTTAGACCATACCGATAGAGAACTAGCACGAATAAGTGGTAAAACCAGCAAGTGGGGACATAATTATGATCATGCAATTTATGCATCTTTTTGCTTTTTTGACAATCGGTATCTTAAGCTTTACTTGTAGCGTGTAAAGAATATGATTACCTTCCTAGAAATTTTTTGCTTAATTATTTGTTTCGGCTCAGTTTGTTTTTATTTAGCTTGTGCTATTTATACTCTTCTGTTTTTCACTAATAAAGATTGCAAGAGCGAAAATAACATAGAGCCTGTTTCCATCTTAGTTTCAGTAAAGGGTATAGACGAAAAATCGTGGGATAATTGGTTTTCTCTTTGCAATCAAAATTACCCAGATTATGAAGTTTTATTTGGAGTAACAGATAAGGATGACCCAGCTATTGTTATCCTCGAAAAGCTGGTTAAAATTTTCCCCGACCGCGTAAAATACTACTCAGATTTGGTTCCGCTCGGCGTAAATCTTAAAGATAGTAATTTAAGCTATCTTTTAGAAAAATCTCAGCATGAAATTTTAATTTTTGCTGATGGTGATATAAAGGTTAGCCCAGAGTATATTCGTTTTTTGACTGCTCCACTCAAAAATCACCAAGTAGGTGCTGTTACTTGTGCTTATATTCTACGGTCTCCCAATTCCTTAATTGCTGCGCTTGCATCTTTCGGTCGCTGTTTTGATTTTCTTCCTAGCGTTTTAATTGCTCGCGCTATTGATTTTGGTTTGCGTTTTGCGATTGGCGTTACTATTGCTACTAGTAAATCTACTTTATTAGAGAGTGGTAGCTTACACACAAGTAGGATTGGCTCTGATTACAATCTTGGTAAAAGGATTGCTTTAGCCGGTTATCAAATTTACCTATCTCCCTACGTATTAGATTGGAATCCTGGTAGCGAAGGTATAGGTCAACTTTATGCACGGGAGTTACGTTGGGCCAGAACTATTCGTTACAATCGCGGTTCCATATACTACGGCATGATTTTTTGCTATGGTACGGTTTTTTGCCTACCGCTATTAATTTTGTCTGGGTTCACTTCGTGGGCAGTCGCAATTTGTTTAACTGTAATATTGGTACGCTACGCTCAGGTACTGGTAAGTATTTTTTGTATGAAATCTCCAAAACTCTTACTTTGGCTTTGGGCTTTACCACTGCGAGATTTACTGAGTTTAGTTATTTGGGTAATAGGTTGTTTTGGAAAGCGTATTTACTGGAGTGGGAGATTCCTTTCAGTTGAGGGTGATGGTTTGATTTCCCCGTGGGAATGAGCTATTTGTGCCAGCACGCGACTTATGTTATTACAATAAGACACCATGTTTGAATTGTTTATTTGAGTCCTTGCAACGAAATTAAGGTACATTAAAATGTTGTGTTACACAAACTTGAGGCGCCGCAGAAACCTCTGTTTGAAGCTGGATGGAAACATGTAAAATAATGGGAACAGTGAATACACAAGCGTTAGGATATTGTTGTCTATTAGTAAATGTAGGCAAAATCAACTTATGCACTTTTTATCCCTATAGTTTTATGAGTGAAGATTTAACGCAGCGGTGGTTAACAGAAATTCAAGCGCTGAAGCAACAGCTGGCAGATGCAATAACGCGCTGTGATGAAGCGTGGGAAAGTGCTGAAAAATGGCGCAAACTCTATAACACCGAAGCTGAACAGCGTCGTACTGATGCTCAACTGTTACAGCAAGAAATAGCATCTTTAAAGGCAGAACTAAGAAAAATGCGGGGTATTGACGAAACGATACTCCCCGACGCGGATGTAAATACAGCTATACATGCTGAAATTAGTCAAATTGGCGAAACGAAAGAATTACAAGCCAAACTCATTGAAGCGATGAAAGAACGTGCGAGTCTGTTGCTTGCTTTAAAAACCGAGCAGGAAAGTCACGCTCAAACTCGTAATAGTCTTACTACAGCTCTCGGTGATGCCATTGATAGCTTGGCGCGAATACGCTCTGAAGCCAAATAAGGCATAATACCATAATGACACCATCGTAAAACCAAATTCATAAAAATTTTATGTTAGTTTGGCGCCGTTACTGGGAAACCTCTAAGTATAAGCACTCTTACTTATTTGGAGAGAGTTATTAGTTTTTCCCTATACGGAGATAATTTTCTATGCCAACTAAAAAGAAAATATCTAAAGTAGTCCTTTTTAAAAGAATTAGAGCATTGGCTATTTTAGCAACAGTATCAGTATTTGGATTCAATGCCTGTAACTCTGAGGCACCCGAAGCAAAACTTGTGGTGCGTAACGACTCAGAAAAGACCATCAATTTTATGAAAGTACAAGTAGCTGGTAAAGATTTTGAGCAGCGAGATATATTACCAGGTACAGAAAGAATCTGGCAATTTAAGCCAAATCGTGAAGACTCTTTTTTGGTTAACGGTCAGTTTAGCACCGATGTTCCACTTCAAACCGCTTCTGTAGGACATACAAACACTACAGATACTAGAGAACATCATCTCACTGTTAAAGAAAATGGCAAAGTCTCTTATAGTAGCCCTAAGTAGTGATGAGTGGAAAGTGCTGAGTGCTGAGTGCTGAGTATAGTTATGAGTTAGGAGTTAGGAGTTAGGGAAGGTATAAATTGTCATTCTGAGCGTAGCGAAGAATCTTTAAGATTTCGATAAGTTATAGAGATGCTTCACTACGTTCAGCATGACAAGACTCCCTCTAACTCCTAACTCCTAACTCATAACTCCTAACTTTTTTACATTCCCATTGCTTCTGCGACTGCTTTAACTTCGGGAAGGATGCCTTGTTTAAATTGGCTGTTACTGTGTTTAATTGCGGTGTCGGGGTCTTTTAGACCGTTTCCTGTTAGTACACAAACTACTGTGGTGCCAGTTGGAATTTGGTCTTTGACTTTTAACATTCCTGCCACTGATGCTGCACTCGCTGGTTCACAGAAAATTCCTTCCTCAGATGCTAATAGTCGGTAAGCATCAAGAATTTCGGTGTCGGTGACTGAATTAAATTCTCCTGTAGAAGCAGATTTCGCTGCTACTGCTTTTTCCCAACTCGCAGGATTACCTATACGAATTGCTGTTGCTATTGTTTCTGGATGCGGGAAAGGGTGACCTGTAACTAATGGTGCGGCGCCTGCTGCTTGGAATCCCATCATACGCGGTAGGCGCCCACATTTTCCGGCTTGATGATATTCACAAAATCCCATCCAATACGCAGTAATGTTTCCTGCGTTACCTACGGGGATACATAACCAGTCCGGTGCATCTCCCAAAACATCCACTACTTCAAAGGCACCTGTCTTTTGTCCTTCTAGACGATAGGGGTTTACCGAATTCACTAATGTGACTGGGTAAGTTTCTGCCATCTCACGGACAATTTCTAAGGCACGGTCAAAGTTACCTTTAATAGCTAATACTTCTGCACCATATAATAGTGCTTGCGCTAATTTACCAAGAGCAACATAACCATCGGGAATCAACACAAAAGGACGCATTCCACCACGTCGCGCGTAAGCTGCTGCTGCGGCTGAAGTGTTGCCTGTACTCGCACAAATCACCGCTTTTGCCCCAGCTTCTTTGGCTTTGGAAATTGCCATCGTCATTCCTCGGTCTTTAAAACTCCCTGTTGGGTTAAGACCGTCGTATTTTACAAACACACGCACCTGCTTTCCAATGCGTTGAGCTATCGATGGTACAGGAATTAAAGGTGTGTTCCCCTCGTACAGTGTTACTACTGGAGTTTTTTCACTGACAGGCAAATACTCACGATAGGTTTCGATAAGTCCCAGCCAGGGTTGGCAATTTGATTTAACAGCAGACAAGCTTAAAGTCACGGTATATATGATTCAACAGGAACAAAAATACGTTTACCCAACTATTTAATATACAGGTGTTCGCGGCGCCTGAACGCACCATCTCACACTAATTTTGTAAAATTACCTAAATATTCTACCGTTTGGAGGATACCTAGTTTTAGTTTGTTTGACATACTGAAGAATGACTTTAATAAGCAATAATACTTATATTACTATGTTATAGAGTGATTTTTATCAAAACTTTAAGAAAAAGTAACAAAAATAACCAATTCTTAAGGAACTAGATGAATACATTTGTAGTCAAATACACTGAAAAGTAAATCATTAGAACTATTTATACCAAGTATATAATATTTTAATGATTTTAAATATGACACTATTATAATATCTCTAATGGTGTGAGTTGAGGATTCAATACTCGTATGTCTATATCAACAGTTTCAGAACGCAGTTCCGTAAGTCAGTTGGCTTCTAACTTAAACAAAACGTTTTACCAAGTAGACCAACAAGTCAAATTTATGCATTTGCAAGCTGAAGTGGAGTGCTTGCTACAAGAGTTGCAGAATTTGAACACACAAAGATTAACGACAATTAAGCCAGAATAATATCAGGCTTATTCGTTGTAATGACGTAATTTAAGTTGACTACTCGAAGCGTTGATTTTTTTGTGACCAGCGCTTCAATGTGTAGCCATCGGACTCACTAATCAGCAAAGAAGGCAAATTAGTTTGACTTAAATTTGCTATAGCTATCAGTGATTTCTGGGAATTTTGACCTAAGTCTGTATAAATTATACTGTTATTGTCCGATAAAATTAACGTCCTAGGGCGAGAATTTAGATTTTTTTTATTTTGTGTTTGCTTGGCAACAGGCGCCAGTGATGTGATTGCCTCGTTTGATGCTGTCAGTACAATCTCTGGCTTGCCGTTGCCAGTTATATCGAGTTCTTGTACAGGCCAGTGTCCTAGCTTTTGCTGAATAGTTTGGACATTGGGAAGATTTCCTTTGACGCTATTTGTAGTTTGTAACGCGCGCCATACTCCTTTCAAAACAGCATTGCCGCGTTGCGAGTCTATACTTTGCAATTGCCCCAAGGTGGTTGGTGATGGTTGTATCCATTCGAGTGCTGATGTTGTTGTCGCTAGTGCTTGAGGTTGATTCTTTTCGCCAGATGTTGAGATATGCACAGAGTTATTTGGTAAAACTAGTAAACGCAACGTTCCGTTTGTTAACTGAACAGCTTTGATTGTTGCAGTTGTAGATTGTTGTTCAGAGTTTGTATGCCATACTGCGATTTGCAGTGTTGCGTCGTTGTCTAAGCCTAGAATTGAACGTAGATATTTTTGTTTTTCTGGCGCCGTTTTGGGTAGGTTTAAGGTAGTGAACGGTGCTTTTAGCCAGTTTTTACCATCATGAAACGTTGACACTTTGACTTGATACCATTTTTGATTATTAGATGGGTTGTTAGTACTATTGTCACTATTGTCGGCGCCGATTTGTAACCAATCGTTGAAATTGACCTGTTTGCTTTCAATACTTTGTGCCGAACCGATGATTTTGCTCGTGTGTGTCGTGGTTGGCAAAGACTGGGCAGTAACTTCACCTTTGAGATGTTTTAGTAAAACTTGAATTTCAGGCAAATTAACTGGTTTACCCTTGAATTGTTCCTTTAACCATGAATAAGCGCGTGCGTCTCCATATTGTGATGCTAAAATTAATGCTCCCCAAGCTTGCACTTCTTTTTGGCTGGGGTTAACTTGTAAAGCAGCTTCAATACGACTCCATAACCGTCCACTGTCAGCTTTGAGTGACTGACTAATTTCTAACGAGTTTTGTTTATGTGTAGTTTTGAATGCTTCTAACGCTTTACCCCAACGTCCATCGATTAAATTAGCAATGACTTGTTGACTGGGACTTGCCCAAGTTGTATCTGCCTGAGTTTTACTAATTTGAGAGTGTAAACGAATAACATCGATTTGAGCTAGTGCGTTGCTTGAAATATTCTTTTTCTGCTTTTTAATAAATTTTAGTGAATTATATGCGGGAGTCCATAGACCACTGCGTGCCATTGAAATGGCTTTTTCAAATGATGAATCTTTTAAAGCTGCTGGTTTAAGCGTAATTTCGTTGAGTTCAACAGGGTTGAGGAAAGTTTTTACAGATTTGACTTGATAGACTTGTAACTGTGGTTCTAAGCCAACAGTTTGATTTATAACTAGTTCTTTATTACTATTACCCGTGACTTGTTGCCATTGTGGAAGTGTACCTGTTGGACTTGTCCAAGATATGAGCTGCTGTATATGGTAACGAGCAGGATTGAAATAAAGTATATGACCGTAGTTGATATTGTAAGTACCTTCGCTGCGCTGTCCAAGTAAATAGTACCAAGTGCCAGAACCTTTTGAGGCGCCTTCTAAGCGTTTAATTTCGGTTACAGGTAAAGAAATGCTGCTTCCTTGATTTTCGTTAGTGGCATTAACAAGTGGTGCAATTACAAACGACTCTTCTGGACCTGCGATAGCAATTTGAGTTGTAAGCTGGTAATGTTTTTCTGGTTCCGTTTTAAACTCTAAGTCCAATGCTTGTTGATAAACTCGCAGTTCGACAATTTCTTTACAATCAGATTGGCAATTTGAACGCTGTTTGTAAATAGGTAATAAGAATGAGTTTTCATTAAAAATTATTTCACCTTTTTGTAACCCAAGTTTATTTACATCCGCTTCAATTTGTGCTAACGTTTGCGCTTCACTTTTAGCAACTTTAATTTGCGCCCACTGTGGTAAAAGTTTATTTATCCAGCCAAGTTGTTGCGGTTGAAAAATAAATAAAAAGCTAATCCACGCAAACCCTATAACCAAACTTGTAAGCAACAGCAAAATTATCAGAGCTATCAATGATGTTAGGCGCCTTGTTTTGTTAGATTTTTGGCTTGTGTTTTTGACGACACGCTTAACAAGACGCGCGTTTGAATTTTTGGGTAGAGGTTTTTTTATCGGCTTTCGTGGTGTAGCCATATTAACTATTGGTCTTACGTACTGCACTTTTCTTTTATACTCGCTTTTATAAGAAATCGCTAATTACTGATAAATTTCCGTAAATTCTCGCATGTCATATTTAAAACTTATTGAATAAACTCGTCCGTTGAGTGTGAGTGTAAGTGTGAGTAAAAACGGATGCGCTTAAAGGATAAAGTTTGTATCGTTACCGGGATGCTAGTTGGGGGAGTTATTGGGCTACCTAGCAAAGCATTATCAGGCGAGTTGTCTCGGATAGAAAGTGGTGCTGTTTCTTCTTTTTCTGTCGCATCCGTTCCTTTCTCAATGAACGGCGATGAAGACGGAATGTCACAGGTAACATCTGTGTCACAGCTTAAAGATGTACAACCTACTGACTGGGCATTCCAAGCGTTACAATCGTTGGTTGAACGCTATGGATGTATAGCAGGGTATCCTGATGGAACCTTCAAAGGAAATCGTGCCCTGACTCGGTATGAGTTTGCTGCTGGGTTGAATGCTTGTTTAGACCGTGTTAATCAAGTTATTGGTGTTGCGGTTGATGAATCTTTTAAAAAAGAAGATTTAGCGCGTTTAAGTAAATTACAAGAAGAATTTGCTACTGAATTAGCAACTTTACGCGGTCGAGTTGATAATTTGGAAGCGCGTACTGCTGAAATTGAGGCTAATAGATTTTCGACGACAACAAAATTATCGGGTCTTAGCGTTATTGGTATTCAAGGTCGTACTCGTAACCGTGGTGACATTGCACCGCGCGACGGTAGACGAGATACACAAGACCAAGGTACAAATACAAATGTAATAAATTTCAATCAACTTTATTTAACAACTCAGTTTGACCCAAAAAGCTATTTAGTAACAGGTCTTTTAGCTGCTAATGGTGGTACAAGTCCAGCGTTAACTAACAATGTAATATTAGGCTATGAATTTTCAACAGGCAACAGTTTAGTACTTAGCGATTTGCATTATCACCGACTTTTGAGCGACAACTTCGCCATTATGGTTGGTACAAGTAACGTTAACATGGCAAGTGCATTTCGCGGACCAAACCGTGCAGAAAGTGGCGCCACTGGCCCGCTTTCGTATTTCGCTCAACGCAACCCAATATTAAATATGGGATTTGCGTATCAAGGTGGAATTGCATTTGACTGGCAATTTGCCAAGCGCGCGAGTTTGCAGGGTATTTATATGAGTGCTACTCCTGGAAACCCAACCAAACGTAATGGTTTATTCGATGGAAATACAACAGCAGCAGCGCAGCTATTAGTAACACCAGTCGATAGTTTAGACCTAAGTGTGTATTACGCAAATAATTATTCTTCGAGTGGTTGTTTACAAACGTTTGTCGGTGATGATTGTTTAACAGGTGTCAACCCTACTACTCAAAAACGCGAACCTATTAAAACAAACGCAGTTGGCGCCACTCTTAACTGGCAATTATCACCTAAATTTACTTTAGGCGCCTGGGGTGGTTATACAAACTCCAATATTCCCGGTCGGTCAGGAAACGTAGAAACAACCAACTGGATGGTATATATGAACTTTCCAGACTTATTCCGCAAAGGCAACCTTGGGGGAATTTACGTAGGACAACCACCAAAAATAACTAATAGTGACTTACCAGTAGGAAATAACGTACCAGATATTATTAACGGTGGTACAGGTCGCTCAGGTGGTCAACCAGGAACAACAACTCAAATAGAAGCCTTCTATCGCTTCCAAGTTACAGACAACATCAGTATTACACCAGGCATAATTCACATTATTCAACCAGGACACACACCCGATAGTGACTCAGTAACAATGGGAGTATTGCGAAGTAGTTTCATGTTCTAAGCTCTATACTTCATAAATTTTTTATATAAACAGCAAGAAATTAGCTAAAAACCTCAATAATTAGCACATGTTAAACTGCGAAAAATAAATAAAAAAATCAGTGGTACTTCGCTTTTAAAATAATCTCAGCAAGATTAAATTCAGATTAGTTAATAATAAACTTTTCTGAAAATCTATGCATCGACAAACTCGTTACCTACTAGCTTTAGGTATAGCGGCTAGTACCACTATGGCTGTAAACCCCTGTCACGCACAGACAGTAACCGATAATGTAGATAATAATGATGAAACACTACTGGCGCCACAACCAGCATCAAATCAAAATATAAATAACTCAACTGACAAATCACTTACACCTTCAAATTCAGTTAGTCAAACATCTGTCGAGAAAGCTGCTATACCTAACGTAAATCCTCGTGTTCCCATACCAAGTAGAATATTTCCTGCGTTGCAGCAGTAATAATCTAAAATTGAATATTTTGCACTTCCCCGTTTTTCCTTTGCATTAAATTTTATATCTTGTGGGATGGGCATCCTTGCCCGTCCAAATATGGGGCGGGTTTAGGTAGGTTATTATAATGTTACTAGTTTGTTGTATAACCCGCCCCTACGATTTCTTCGTACTGCTGACCTGCACTTTCCCAGGTAAATTCTTTCTCAACATACTCTCGTGCATTATGCGATAATTCCGCGCGCAATTGCAGATTGTCAAAAATTTGACTAATTGCTTTTATATATTCATCTGGATGATTTGCCCGTATTGCTCGCAGTGGTACATTTGGTAAGTCACAAGCTAACCCTTCTAAACCGCGATTACTACCTACAACTGGTGTACCAGCTGCCATAGCTTCTAAAGTTTTGTTTTTAATTCCAAACCCGGTTCGCATTGTCACTACACAAACAGTAGCTTGATGTAAATACTCTGCCATTGAAGGAACTCGACCCGTAACATTCACACCTGGTTTATTTTTAAGCTCAAGCACTTCTTTTGTCGGACGAGAACCGACAATATCAAAAGTTGTACCTGGGTAAAGTTTTTGAATTTCTGGTAAAACTTCGTTACAAAAAAAGCATACTGCGTCAATATTGGCTAAATTATCCATTGCCCCAACAAATACTATACGGCGCCCACCAGGGTCAGAAGTACGATAAGGGAACGACACCAAATCTACACCATTGGGAATTACAGGAATTTTAGCGTTTGGTTTAAATTTGAGAAGTTGAATTTTATCTTCTTCGGTTGTCACAACAATATCTGAAAACTTTTTACAGTACTCTTGTTCGTAGCGGCGTAGTAAGGGTAAATTTAATCTATCGCGAAGTTTATTTTCAGAAATTCCGGTTTCAAGTTGATTCAAACAGCTACCGTACACGGAACTGTGGACATTGACTACAGTTTTGACTTTTTGTTGAAAATGCGGTCTGATATAAATCTCATTAACGCTGTGTTCACAGGTAATAACGTCACATTTACCTGCTTCAACAAAATCATCAATCCAGCTTTGCATCTGGGGTGAATATCTATTTAGTACACTAGGTGGAGTTGAGCGCGCGATAAAAGTGCCAAACCTCTTAACTTTTCCTAGCGCACCACCATTACCAGTGTGTGGACGGTCAAAAACAACTAAATTATCAACATGCTCTCTCAAATTAAAAATATCCATATCACTAACATCAGCTTCGCGTTGCGTCACCATCGTTACGGTATGGCGCCGACTTAGGTAATCTAATAAATTAAAGGTTCGTACCTGCGTACCCCCACGGGTAGCAGGATAAGGAAAAGTTGAAGATAACATTAGTATGTTCATTTTAAGTGATTATACTGATAAAAAATGTAAACTATATAAATATAGGATTAACTACGATTAAAGATAACGTCATCGTTAATATCCCTGATATTTAGATATATAAATCAAGTAGCTATTTTAATGTATAAAATTTATACAGCTACCTCACTGATATTAAATATAGCGTTTGAAGAATATAAAGGCGCCACTGTTATATTGATAAAACTTTAGGGAAGTATATAAATATATTAAAATAGAGAAAAATGTCTAAAATAACCATTACGATTCCCACGTACAACCGCGCTAATATACTACCTTTCGCCATCGAAAGCGTACTTCAACAAACCTACCAAAACTTTGAACTATTTATCTGTGACGACGGTTCTAGCGATGACACCCCCAACTTGATGTCACAATACACTGACAACCGCATCAAATACATTCGCCACCAGCAAAACGTTGGAAAAAGTAACAACATGCGTGCGGGTTTTGAAGCAGCAACTGGGGAATACTTCATAAAATTTGATGATGACGATAGACTCACGCCCAAATTTTTAGAACACACAGCCACAATTTTAAACAACTACCCATCAGTAGATTTCGTTGGTACCGACCACTGGATAATAGATATTAACAACCAACGCGACGAAGTGCAAACCAAATATAACTCTCGCATTTGGGGAAGAGACACCTTACCAGAAGGAATAGTAGAAAACCTGCTTGAAGTCGTATTCGTTCGTCAAAGCTTTCAAATTGGCGCCACATTATTTAGACGCAAAGTCTTAACAGAAGTAGGTTTCATGCAACCCAACTGGCAGAACTGCGAAGACAACGACTTGTTTGTAAGGTTGGCATCATCAGGAAAACAAGGGTATTATCTACCCGAATTACTAATGGAATATCGCTGCCACGCTGAACAGCAAAGTAAAGACCGTGCGATTCGCTACCTATCAGATAAAATACAGTACTTAGAAAATTATAAATTTGAGTCAGATAAATTAGAAAAAATCCGTCAAGGGCGCCTGACCGAAACACAGTTATTATTAGGGCTAAGATTAATAGAAAAAGGTGAGACGCAGCAAGGAAGAGAATTAGTACTAGCTGGTAAAGCACATTCGCTTTCTAAAGCGTTAACAGGTTTAGGATTGTCGCTGCTACCCGTTGGAATTCGACCAATGGCGTTTGATGCAGTCCGAAAAGTTAACTCACACTGACTTAAATACTTTATATTCTACGGTTTATTCAGTATAATTTCTGATGTGTATAAGTTTCAAAGACGATTAAAAATGATTAAGTAACTAATAACATTTTGTCGATAATAAGTGTATTAAATAGCATTAATTGTTAAGAGGTTTTAATATAATGAAGATTGGAATTTACACACTAGCAAATGACGCTGTTTACGACCAATTAGTCGCATTACTAAATAGTATAGAAGTTAATATTGGCGATATTCCTGTTTGTATTATTCCCTACAATGAACAATTAGATTTAGTAAAACAGGAAGTTAATTCTAGAGTTAATGTCACCATTTTTGATAATAGCGAATCTATTCAGCGTTGGGAAGAATTCGCAAATGAGGTATGGGCTGTTCATCCCGGCGCCAAAGCTTCTAAACTATCACGAAATTGGTGGTCTTCTGGTCATCTACAAAGGAAAATGTGTGCTTTTGATGGAGACTTTGATGCATTTGTATTTTGTGATGCCGATAGTTTGGTAATGAAGTCTTTTGATGGTATTTTTGAAAAATTGAATACATATAGTTTTGTATTCGATGACTGGATACATAGCAAAAACCGTATAAAGGTACCATTGAATGTTCCATTCCTTGAGCAAGCTAATTTATTTACAGAACAACAGATACGTCCTCGACTTCACTGCTCTGATTTTTTTGGTTCAAAGCGAGGTTTATTTACAGCAGCAGATTTGACGAAATATAAAAAGCTTTTAATTGAACAGAGAGAAGTAGAATGGCTAACTGCTTGGTGGGATGACGCTCATTTATTTAATTATTTGACCTTTAAATCAAATTTGCCACTTTTTAACTATACTCTTAGTGAAAATGGAGAAGATAGAACTGGAAATTGTGCCATTGCAGACCTATTCGTCAATATAAACAATGTCCTTTATAATGAGCAAGGTTTAAAACCAATCCACCGACTTCACTATATGAACTACCCAACAATCGATTTTACTCGTTTGTGTTCTGGTGAAAATGTAGATATACGCTACAAAGAAGAGTTTTTGCATTACCGCTTTTTGAAACACCCTGAAAGTAGACCGCAAAACTTTTATTCTCCTAGCTTCAGCGAAAAATTTTCTAGATTATATAAAAAAGCCACAAAGAAAGTCAAAATGCTAGTTTCATAACGTTTTTATCTCTACTGGTGTAATATTCTTTTTTCTACGTTAATCACATTTTAGACAGGGGTTAGGTTTATAATGCTCGTTACAGAAAAAAGTCCGATTGTAATTGTTGGCTGTGCAGACGATAATTATTCAATGCCACTAGCCACAACTATGTCCTCTGTAATTGCTAATGTTAGTAGTCAACGTCAGGTAATTATATGTATAATTGCAGATAAAATCACACAAGCAAATAAAAATAAGATTCTTAAATCTTTAAGTAAACCTAACGTTATTATTGAGTGGCTTGTACCAGATGAGGCAAAACTTGCTCATGCCATAATTTCCAGACATATAACAATTGCTTCATATTATAGAATTTTAATTCCTGAGTTACTACCTGAAAAGTATCAAAAAGCAATTTATTTAGATAGTGATGTAATAGTAAAAGCCAACATAGAGAAATTGTGGGATACAGAAATTGCAGATAATTATGTATTAGCAGTGCGAGATATGGATATAGAGGCAACTTATGTGTCTTCTCCTAAAGGTTTACAAAACTATCAGCAACTTGGAATAGCTCCAGATTGTAAATATTTCAATGGAGGAGTTTTAGTTATTAATGTTGAGAAATGGCGCCGTGATAATTTTTCACAAGAAATAATTAACTATATAACTAATAATCAACAATATATTCGCTGGCATGACCAAGATGCAATGAATGCAGTAATTGCAGGAAAATGGAGTGAGCTTGACCCAAGATGGAATAGCCAAGCTGTTATACATAGTTATTCATCATGGAAAGAAACTTCTTTGACCGAAGAAATGTATAATAACGTAATTAACGATTCTTATATTGTTCATTTTTCATCATCTGCGAAACCTTGGAAACTAGGCTGTAAACACCCAAACAGAATGTTATTTTTCCAATACATCGATTTAACTGCATGGGCAGGATGGCGAATCACTTTTAGTAGAAAAATTTGGCTAAAAGTTAAAGATATGATGAAAAAGAAAGGAATATCATTCAGCCAAGCCTAAAAATATACGACTTACGCTAATAAACCGGGCTTTACAATTTATCTAGTACTGCTATTAATGCTACTCGGTTCAGACATTTTCTTAAAATACGATCCCCCCTAACCCCCCTTAATAAGGGGGGAATAAGAGCATTTCTTAGCCCCCCTTATTAAGGGGGGTTGGGGGGATTAAAGCTAAGATTAAATATTAAATATAACTTTCCAAACATCCTCTTACAATGAAATAAATAATTTTGGATAAACACAGAAAAACTCTTCTAAAGCCTTAGCCTGATTTTTACTTATGTTTCTCTTCCCGTGTATAATTTCACTAACAACACCTTTATAACCAATAATATCAGCTAGGTCAGATTCCTTTAAACCTCGCACTTCCATCAAATATTCTAAAATTTCGTGCGGAGACGATTCTCCCATTGGGTAATGCTTACTCTCGTACTCTTCAATCAAGTTAACTAAAAGTTGTAGTACAGCCGTCTGTTCAGGAGAACGATTCTGACAATGCATTAACTTTTCAGCAGAAGCGAGCGCAAGATTATATTCTTCCTCAGAAGTAAATATTTTTAGCTGAAATTCGGCTAAAAGTTGACCGTAAACGGTTTTATTAAGAGTAAATGACATTGGGAACAAGCAACACTAATTATACTTCCTTAAATTAGTGCAAGTGAAGTTAAGCGTGACTGTATAAATCTAGGAAGTTTCTAGTTTGCCAGGGAGTTAATAGTCCATAGGCACTAATTATTGCTGAAATAAAAATATGTGTAATTTTTTACTATCTAAGCTAAGTGTTGTTGAGTTCAGCCAAAATTAAGATTATCGATGGATATTAATGAATTAAATTTTCTTCTTCAGTTACTGGGATGTAACGATTATCGTTCTAGCTACGATGCCATTGAATTTAAGTCTTTGAAGGCTAAAGATAAGACTTGTCTTTCTTTAGGTAAGCAAAGACTTATAGATTATACCCGTGAAATTGCTAAGGTCAAGATTTTATCTCATGGTCAAGATTTGCTCAAGCTTGACTTTAAAGAAGTGTCGATAACACAAGAAGAACGTCAGGTATTGGAAAAGATTAGTAAGGCTTCTGAACAAATTAGTCTTAGTAAAATTACTTTGCCAGAAGCTAGTAAACGGGATGAGATAATAAAAGTTTTGATTGACAAGGGTTTGATTGAGCCTGAAGAGAAAATTAAAAAGACAAATGCTGAAGTTTGGCTGACTGAACGCGGTATTGAGTATTTGCGAGATGATTATGTTGCTGAAGGCGCCGGGAATATCAGCTTAGACTTGCTTGGTAATTACCTGCGCTTCATGCGGAAAACTCTATGCGGTCATTCACAACAGCTATCTACACCGATAGATAACGCAGAGCTATCGGTTGAAAAAGATACTAATATTGGCGATGAAGAAATTTTAGAAATTATCCGGAACTTAGACAGAGAGATTGGTAGTGACAATTATTTACCAATCTTCCACTTACGGAAAAAGTTACAACCACCACTAACGCGCGATGAATTGGACAAAGCACTTTACCGTCTGCAAGCAAGCGACCAGATAGAGTTAAGTACTTTGCTTGACCCCACAGATTATAAGCCCGACGAAGTTGAAGCTGGAATTATTCAGAATATAGGTGGTTCGCTCTTTTTTATTACTGTTTATTGAGCTACACAGCTAAACGCTCTTACATTAATTTCACTGTACAATTGAACTATGGTATCTATCAACGACATCATCATGCGCGAGGTTAACCCTTTTGACCTCGTAAATACAAAGGTTGGCAATTTTTGGAATGATAATCAAGATTATATTTCTGTAGTCGAGTCAATTCATCAAGAAGTAATTAATGATATCGAAGGTTATTTAGACCTTGTTTCTAAAGATAATCGCAGTCGTACACTTTTACTTGTAGGTGATTCAGGTTCGGGTAAAAGCTATCTTTTAGGTAGACTTAAAAAAACTTTTAACTCAAAGGCTTTTTTTGCCTACATTGGACCTTGGGCAGATAATGATTATATCTGGCGCCATATTTTACGGTATACTGTTGATAGCTTATTGCAAATACCCGAAGGTAAGGAAGAGTCTCAATTAATTTTATGGCTCAAAAGTTTATCAGCATTTACAAAACGCTCCACAAAGAAAAATTTTGCCGATGGCATTTGGCAATCATTATTAAATGACCGTCAAAAATTTATCAAGCATCTTAAAAACGAATATAAATTAGCAAGTATTTATAATCCTGAGATGTTTTTTGGGGTATTATATAACTTGACAAATCCAGAATTATATGATTTAGCTAGTGAATGGTTGAGAGGTGATGACTTAAGTGAAGAGTCAATGCAAGCTCTCAAAGTAAAATTTTGTATTGATACGGAAGATGCAGCTAAAAATATTTTGGCTAACTTTGGCAAAATATCAACAGAGACACAACCTATAGTTCTTTGTTTTGACCAAGTTGAGAGTACAGCATACTTTGGCACTAATCCTCAACCACTATTTAACATTAATACAACTATTCATAATGACAATCTTAAAAACTTATTAATTATTATTAGCATAGTAAAAGAGCCTTGGATGCGTGCCAAACAGCTTATTATTCAATCAGATAAACCTAGAGTAGAAAAAGATATTCAGCTTAGACCGATTAACTTAAACCAAGCAGAAGCACTTTGGGCTTACCGATTACAGGTATTACATCAAGCAGCTAACCCTCAGCCTAATACATCTATTTTCCCACTCACTACAAAATTATTACAAGATGAGTTTCCTGGTGGGAAAGCTCTTCCAAGAAATATAATTATTTTAGGAAGACAGAAATATCAAGAATATAAAGAATTACTTATCGAAGCTGGAAAAGGTGGGAATAAAGACCAAGCTGAATTTGCATTAATTTGGCTGAAAGAAATTAAAAAAACTCAGGAAAGAATTAATCAAATAAGCTATGTAGCTGCACATGACTTAATAAGCATGTTAAAATTATCATTAGAAGCTTTAGAGTTGCTGTCTGTAAAAACTAAGTTTATTAATGGTAAATATGATAGCTCTTCTTTAAGCTATCAACATCATAAAATTGGTAAAATAGGAGTAATTTGGGCAGAAGATGCTAACATGGTAACATTTTTCAACGTAATGAATGCTGCTCAAAAAGTCATTCAGCAAAATCTTTGTCAAAAATTATATTTGATTAGGATGGCTAGTGTTGGAGATGCAAAGCTGAAAGGTAATCAAATCTATCAACAAATTTTCAAAGGTACTAGAAACTTTCACATCAAGCCTGATTTAGCATCGGTTCAGATTCTTGCCACTTATCAGAGCTTAGTTAATTCTTGTATAAGTCAAGAATTAGTTATTGGTGGTAAGACTATTCAATTACCAGAGTTACAAGACTTAATGCGTAAGTCTAAGATTTTAGAAAATTGTAGCGTTTTACAAGACTTAGGTCTTATTGCTAAAGATAATTCTACAGGAATTCAGGCTAAAGATTTACAATCAATTAAAGACTTTTTGCTAAATCTTATTACAACTCAACAATTTCTTGGAATTTCAACTTTACTATCACAAGCTCAAAATCAGTATCCGAACGTTAGTGACAGCGACATTCAGGGATTAATTGATTCTTTGCGAGATGAAGATAGAGTTAAAGTTATGGATACTAATAAAAACATGGATAAGTTAATTTGCTTAGTCGCTAAATAATTTACATAGTTATCAGGAATCATGCAATATTTAACAGGAAGCATCGAAATCATCACGAAAATTAACGAACTTACTTCGGCTAAAATATTATGGGTAGATACAGAAATAGCTGACTGGTATACTGAAAAACCTAGGCTTTCTATAATACAAGTGTTAACAAAAGCTAGTGATGCAGTAAACGAGTCAGTGTATATTTTTGATGTTTTGGATAAACTTGATTTGATTTCCTGTTTCATTAATCAAATCATGATTAATCCTCAAATCGAAAAAGTATTTCATAATGCTAGCTTTGATTTAAAGTATCTTGGTAGTATTGATGCACAAAACATTACTTGTACATTAAAAAAAGCTAGAAGAATAAGTAAGGAAGTTTTACAAGTTTCTAATTTACAGTTAAAAACCTTAGCCACAGAGCTATGTAACTTCTCAGATGTAGATAAAGAAGAACAAGGAAGTGACTGGGGAAGGCGTCCGCTTACTCAAAAGCAGCTAAAATATGCCGCTATGGATACTGTCTATTTAGCTGCTGTTCATCAACATTTACTAGGATTCTCTAAAGCTAATGTACTAACTTCTGTTATCGAAGTGGCGCCAAGCTCTGTACAGTTAGCCGAAAAACCCAAGTCTTTAACGCCGAACAAATTACGATTAGCATTTGAATGTCCGCGTTTACTCTATTTAAACCATCATTTTGGAGGTAGTACATTATTTTTACAGACGGAGGACGTTGTTGATATTGGTCAATTCCATAACTTAGTAGACGAATTGATTAATTTATTACTTAATAAACCTGAGTTTATAGAATTATTTAAACCATCTGCATCAGAATTAGTTGTAGAGCAAATAGCTTATAACATACAACAGCTTTATTACAATAGAATATTCTACGCTTATTTACAAAAGGCGACAAGTAAAGATTCAAACCTATCTCAACCACTACTTAAAGTTTGGGAAGGTTTGAAAGAATTAATTATACGCTTTGCAGAACTACTAATAATTAACCGAAACTATTGTAGTGCTGAAAACGTAATTAGCGAAACTTTTATTGTTGAAGACCGTAAGCTCGAACATTATTTCAACTTGCCTGATAACTCACAGCTAAGAGTTTTAGGAAGATATGATTACTTAGTTTTCAATTTTGATTTTAACCGTTTATGCCTAATTGAGTTTAAAGCTTATCAACCCGTAGACTTATCAGCGCAGCTAGCACAAGTTGCAGTTTACAGCTATATGCTTTCGCAAAATAAAAAGGCGCCTATTGATTCGCTGGTTTACTGTATTTTGCCATTTAAAGAATATTATTATTCTTGGGAGCAGCTAGAACATATAGCCCACAAGCTAATTCCTCGTAAATTACAACAAATGCAGCAATGGTTAACTTGGAGGGCGCCGGCGCCGAACCCACCCCCAGCCACTATCCAGCCACATTTATGTCAAATTTGCCCACAACAACAAAAATGTCAAAGTTATTTTGGAAGTGATAGCTAAGTAATTTATACTAAAAACTACTTACAGCCCACTGCTGTCATTCTGAACGAAGTGAAGAATCTCCAAGATTATTATTCAAAACAAGTAGATAATTATAAAATATCTGACCATGCATCAACTATTTGAAGCATCTTTTTCTCAGCTATTGCTTTAATTTTTCTTTTACCACTATTAGTTTTAACTTTTTCTACTATTTCACTTAAAGAAGTAAATTTTTTATCCTTTAGACTTTCTCTTACTGAAATAATTTCTTGAGCTTTTTTACTTGCTTGTTTTTCATTAATACCTGCATTGATAAACTTTTTAGTTAGTTGAATTTCATCGGAATTATTAAATATATCGATAGGTTCCACTTTTTCCTTGATTTTATTTTTCAATTCTTTTATCTCAAATTCTAATCTATACTTTTCTTTAGTATCTTCAGTAAACTGTTGAGTTATCTTCTCAAAACGCGACTCGAAACTACTAAACATTGACAAAATTGTGTCTACATTAATTTCAGATTTATCTGTTTTTTCATCAATAGTATTTTCTGACCTAAAAATTTTTATCTGTTCAGATAAAATTTCTTCATTTTCATCTTCTGCAATATAAACACTGACCATTTCCCCTAATTTTAAATTTATTTCCCTAGCCCTTGCTGCAGCGTAATACTCAAAATTTCCATGTATCACTTCATACGATTGTAACCCTGTCCTACGAACAATTATAGGATTAATAAGCCCTTCTAATGCTAATATTAGCTTCGCTGCCCTCTCTATTTCATCATCGGAAAAAATGGAGCGTGGGGTATTGCAAGTGATTTTTCTGACCGCAACGAGCGATGTTGATAGTTTCATCAATTTATTCCTATTTTGTTTAATACTTCTTTTGCTAGTAATTCAAATTCTTGTGCTGAGGTTGAATTTGGCTTAAAATCTAAAACCGAAATAGGGTCAGCTACTTCCATATCACCAATAGTTATAACTTTTTCTGCACACTTAGCTAAATCATCTCGTTCGTATATTACTGTATCAAAGACATCTAATTCATACTTTTTAGATATCTTAGCTATACGATTTTTTAATGTAGATTGTACAAATTTGCTATTTGTGGATATTTTACAAGGAAGCACACCAAGAATCTGAAGCGGAGGCATTCTTAATTGCTTTTTAAATGCGTTAGCTTTTTTTATAAACTCTTTAACATTAGTTAACCCTTGATTTGCAAATGGTTTTAAATCTGATGGAATAATTAAATAGTCTGATGTATACAATGCAATTCGTGCATAAAGATTTAATGATGGTGGTGTATCAATTAAAACAATGTCATAATCACCTTTAACTTGATCTAATTTTTGAAGAAGTGCTAAATTAGTATCAGCTAGCTGTTGTAATTCAATCTCCATTTTCATTAAATCTATATGTGCAGGCACTACATATATTTCTGGACTACAGAAATCTGATTTTCTTGCTACTTCTGAAATAGGATATAATTCCTCAGACTGTATAACTTGCAATATATTAGAGCCTTTAATATCATCATTATCTTCGTCATCAAACTTGACTAATCCTGTTGCAAAAGTTGTATTAGCTTGACTATCTAAATCAATTAATAAGACTCTCTTACCTCTTTTTCTAATAGCTGCTGCTAAATTAACAACAGTTGTTGTTTTACCTACGCCGCCTTTATTATGGTATACTGATATTATTTTCATATTTTTTGTCCTTACTTCTTCTAGTTTGATATCAGGTTGTATCTCATTTACTTGATTAACTTTTAAATTTTCCCTTCCGATTAATTGTTTTATTTCAGATATTTTAGAATTTACTTCAACTCCTAAACATTTCCATATCAACTTTATATCGTCATCAACTTTTGCGTAAATTCTAATTTCTTTACCGTTTGTGAGCAAACCATATTTAACATTTAGTTTAGTTAAGTAATAACGCAGCTTTGCTAGATGATTATTTAGGTTCTGCTTGGGATGCTTTGCTTCCATGACAATGCTTAGGGGTGAGTTTGTATCTAAGACAAAGGGAACAACCTGTACAGCGAACGCTAGAAAATCTAAGCGGATACTACCGACAGCTACTTCTTGGTGCCATGTATCAGGAGTATACCCCAATTCAGGTAGCAAATATTGAACGATGAGCTTGCTTTCGACTTCGCTTTCGTTACGGCAAAGCTCTGGGTTAAAAGTCAATTTTTATAGCCCTCCTGTAAGTGTTTTCGTTTTTAACACGGTGTTACTTCACTTATTGTTACACTGCATCAGGAAATATTACTAATAAGAATTACTTATTGCTATGTATTAATAATTACAATATTAACTAATATGTTGGGTTCCGCAAAGCCTTCACCCAGCCTACTATTCTCTTTTATCCGTTCAAATTTACTAAGAAGAGCAGCTTTGAAGCTAACTCAATTATTATTCTTTGATGGAAAACAAAATTCAGCAGCCTACTATTCGGACAAGGCGATTTGCTTTACCAGACAGGCGCCTATTTACACCGTTTATAAAGCTTATGTGCGACAAATATACAACTTAACAACTAAGCGCGCGTCTTGATAGTTGCTCAGGGTTATTAGCAAGTTGGTAAACGATATCATCAGGAATGGTGAGAGTAATTTGCATATTTTTTGTAAATATCTTTAATAATTGGATTATAAATAAGCTTACTATATCAAAAATCCATAAACTCATCCGGCAGGATTGCTTTCTGTTTCCTCTGCTTCTAGTTTCGCATTTAGCTCACGTCGATCAGCTTCAATAAATGCCAGCATGTCATTAAACTGAGGGTCATCTTGGAATATTCCAGCCCGTTTCACCAGAGGATGTTCAAAATCAATATCAATTTCAACAATTTCAGACCCTTGTAAATGCTCAAACAAAACTTTTCGTACATTGTCCAAGGCTTCTTGACGGCTAACTCCTCGTGCTTTACACTCTGGCAAACCTAAAACAGTTGCTAAAAAACCTTCTCCCTGTTTATCTTCTAGCACAATAGAAACTTTAGTCATACCCGGTCTTCTAGCTATTCCCTATTTACCCTTCCCTTCTATTTTACATTAGTGATTATATATATTATGTTGGGAACCGAGGCGCCTCCACCCAACTTACTATTCTCCTTTTATCCGTTCAAATTTACCAGGAGAAACAAGATGAGCAAGAAACTTAGAAACCATGATGAGGTGCTAATGGAACAGCTACAGAACCCAGAAATGGCAAAGGCATACTTAGAGGTTGCCCTTGAAGAATACGAGCAGGATGGGGAGGAGCGCGTTTTTTCTGGAAGCGCTGCGGAATGTGGTGGAGGCACGGTTTGGGATGACCCACTTTGCGGAAAAAACGGGTTTGAATCGTCAAAACCTCTATCGGGCTTTGTCTTCAGAGGGGAATCCTGAACTGCGAACTATCAGTCTTGTTCTTCATAATCTTGGCTATCGCTTGAGCATACAACCGATTCGCGCTGTGTCAAGTCATTAATGTTTTGCTCAAATGCTTATGTGGTAAAGTTTCTAAAAAAGTTTGTTATTTACTGAATATAGATTAATTACCAAAAATAAAACTAACCATCTTGTGGGATGGGCATCCTTGCCCGTCCTATATAAACAGGCGCCAATCTTAAGCTCTTCTTACTCTTCTCTCTGTGTACTCTGTGTCTCTGTGGTAATTATCTTTACATAATAATGCCTATTAGTTTGCTTATGTGATAGTTAGGGCGGGCAAGGATGCCCGCTCCACAAGAAGGAGATGTTACTCTACAAATTCTCTTTTTTGTTTGCCCTGTTAGTTATTCTTCGCTGGTATAATTTTGACTGCTTGAAATTATGAGGGGTATGGGGAGGTGAGTTAATAAATGCTCATATATATATGTTGGGTTTATGTTGGGTTCCGCAAAGCCTCCACCCAACCTACAATGTGAATGCGTTATTGGAAGGGTTGACTAATGGGATATGTAATTGCGACTGCGAATATGAAGGGTGGTGTGGGTAAAACGACACTTACTGTTAATATGGCTACTTGTTTGGCGAAAAATCACGGTAAACGGGTGTTAGTTATTGATTTGGATACGCAAATTAGCGCTACTCTAAGTTTGATGTCTCCTGTTGAGTTTGCTAATCGTCGTAAACAGGGCAAAACGTTTCGATATTTAATTGACCAAATTATGACCCCTAGTGAGGCGCCGAGCCATACAATTCATGATGTAATTCAAAAGCAGGTTTGTAATGTACAGGGTCTAGATATGATACCGGGTGACATTGACTTGTACGACGAGTTTGTGGTGTCAGAACTTTTGCACCAGCAAGCGGTTACTTTGGGTGAGAAGGATTTTGAGACTATTTGGAACCGTTTTGAGCGGGTTTTGCTAAGTAAAATATTGGAACCAGTACGCGATGAGTACGATTTTATTATTTGTGATTGCGCTCCCGGTTATACTTTACTAACACGTAGCGCGCTGGCAACGAGTAATTTCTATATATTGCCAGCAAAACCTGAGCCTTTATCTATAGTTGGAATTCAACTTTTAGAAAGACGCATTGCCCAGCTAAAAGATAGTCACGAGCAGGAAGCTAAGATTGATATTCAAATGCTGGGGATTGTATTTACCATGTACAGCGGTAATTTGCTCAGTGGTAGGTATTATAAGCAAGTAATGAACCGTGTATATCAAGACTTTGGCGATAGCAAGGTGTTTAAAAGCCAGGTACCGATGGATATGAACGTCGCAAAAGCTGTTGATAGTTTTATGCCTGTGGTTTTAAATAATCCTCAGTCTCCTGGTTCTAAATCTTTTGTGCAGTTAACACAGGAGTTATTAATGAAATTGTGATATTTAATTGGTTTTGACTGGTGCCAGTCAAAACCACCTCTAAAATAGGCTAACCTTAAAAAAGTTCCACCAGAACGTTTTTTACATGTAACGGAGACTTTGAAATGAAATGGTCATTTGAAGAAGCTCAAGATAAGTTATCTCTTATAATCGATGCAACGAATCAAGAACCTCAATTAATTTACACTCAGGAGCAATTAGTCGCGGCAATAGTAGACCCACAACTTTTTCAAGAATTTTTAAATTGGCAACAGCAGTATACTGCAAAACCTACTTTAACAAAAGCTTTTGCCGAACTTAGACAGTTGTGTACCGAAGAAGATTATAGTTTAGAGATACCGACACGTAGCGACCGTGACAACCCCTTTGTTTAAGAGTGTAGAATGACTTTTCTTTGCGATACAAACATTATTAGTGAGCTATCTCGTCCTACCCCTAATCAAGGAGTCATAGCATGGAGTGATACTGTTACATCAATTCACTTAAGTGTTATCACTTTGGAAGAAATTTATTATGGTTTAGCTGCTAAACCTAGTCCTCGAATCCAAAAATGGTTTGAAAAATTTCTTGCAACTTACTGCCAAATTCTTCCTGTTAATTCTGAAATTGCCAAGCGTGCAGGTGAGTTGAGGGGTGTGTTAAGAACTCAAGGTAAACAGCGTTCTCAAGCGGATATTATAATAGCAGCAACGGCTGAGATACACAATCTTACTCTTGTTACTAGGAATACTAAAGATTTTGAGGGTTGCAGCATATCTATATTGAATCCATTTACTTGAAATTGTTTACTTTTGTGTTCCTAGATCCAGATTCTCAACAACTCCTGCTCCCGTTATAAATCTTATTATAAAGTCTAAAGCTCCCCTTATTAAGGGTGAAAAACAGGGCTTAAAGCCCCCCTTAATAAGGGGGGTTATTCACGTAATCCTTGCTCACGTAAAACCATATCACACCACGCTGCGTTGTCGGCTTTGAGAGGAGGTACTGGTTCCAGATTATAATCGATTCTTAAATTATATCTGGCACGATTATATATACTGTTTAATAAAGATTGTATATCTAGAATTGGTTCTATATCTTCTGATTGTAAAGGTAGTTGAAATGAGGGTATTGGCTGTTGGACAGAAAAAGTATATAGTTTCGCTTTGGGACGAATATCGCTTCTGCTGACAACGATGTAATAATCGCTTATAGCTACTTCTCCTAATATTGACATTGATTTGCCACTTCTTAATAAATCAATTTCTACTAAGTGAGAAAGGCTAGCTAACACTTTTTTACGTTTATTTTCGTAGGCTTTTCTGCCTTCTCCAGCTTTTTTATTTTTTGGAGATATAATTTCAATTGTTGTAACTACAAAACCAGTTGCTATTTCTCGTATTTCTAAGTAACTTTCTTTAACGTTTTCTGGCATTGGCATCATTATTGTTATACCTTCTGATGTAGAAAGCTGTGTTGTAGATGAATGTTGCGGCGCCACTTGTTTAGAAAAAACAGAATCTGAGTCATCGCTTAAATAAGTACGTTGTTCAATGACAACGTTATATTGTAATGGGATATTCTCCTCGATTGCGTCTGCTATCGCTGTAATTAATCTATAATGTAACTCTGACCAAAATATAGGATTCTCTAAGTAAGGATTCATTCCTGGGAATGGATTATTCATTTTTGACCTTTCCGAAAAAAGCTGCTTTTCAATTTATCTTACTAACTTTGCTTCTTTTGATGGCGCCGAATTATTTCGTTTGATGGAAGATGCGCGCGTGTGATGAGCCATATATTGAGCCTACGGATATATAATATTAGGCTGTGTACTATGATGTTATTTATACAAAATTGGCAGTCTTTGGCTTGCGCTGCTATGGTTGTAGGGTCTGTGTTTATGGGTTTGCAGGCAGCTATTTATCAAAATAGGTCTGGTGTTAAATATTCTTTCGTTTGTTTTATGATTGCTGTTTCTGCGGCTTTGTTGCAAACGGGATCATAATATAGATTTTGTAGGTCAGGCAAGATACCTACCCTACCTCACCGGAATGCACCAAGTCTAGAAACCGGGCTTCTGTACGAAATATTAACGTTTTATAGCAAAATCTTTGCCAAGAAGCCCGGTTTCTTTAAGCTTGTTGAGAATGCTGCATTCCGGTGAGCCACGAAGCAAAAATTTTTTGTTTTCTAGCGCACGCGGTTGGATGCCATAGTACATTAATATTGAAGTAGAGACGTTACATGTAACGTCTTTACGTTTGTTCTGTGTAACGTCTTTACCCTATTGATGTTTTTTGATAGGCAAGATAAATGCCTTCTAAAAAAGTATCTGGGCTAATTCCATCAGGTAAGTTATTTAATTGAATAATTGATTGTACTTGTTGAGTAAGTTCAATAGCAAGTGCTGCTCTTGCTTGTTTAGACATTATATGGCGCCGCACTAAATATTCGCGAATAACTGCAAAATCATCAGGAAGCATTGGTGATAAATTAGTAGTCTCTAAAATTTTTTCACAAGCTAAATTAGAAGATTCTGATAATGTTAATTTTTGTTTTTCAGAAACAGCGATAGAAGAAGTTTGAATTACGATTGTACCTGCGACGAAATCTCCTAAACGCTTTTCTTTACGATTAAACATAATTAACAAGGCGCCAATAAAAGAAATTTCATCAAAAGGTCGCAGTAGGGCACGTAAAGTTGTTTGCTGAAGTCCGACAGGTCTACCATCATCGCGAACAACGCGGATTTTTGCTAAACGCTTACCTGGTGTTTGTCCTTGCCATAAAGTTTCAAAAAATACAAAATATCCAGCGTAAACTGCAAACAAAATGAAGAATGCTATCGCAACTACCCAGTTATCAGCTTGCTCACCAAATATTTGTTTTCCAAAAGTTTGTATTTGATAAGAAACTGTGAGCCAAATAGTGAAAATTAACGCTATTATTAAAGCTAAAACATGATAATCAATTAGTAGAGCAAAAGTTCGACTACCAATACCAGCTAAAGTAAATTCAAGTTCAACGCTCTCTGGCGTAACAAATTTAACTCGATTAAAAATATGCATAATTTTTTTAACATAACTTTTTTAAATATTACGGTCGCGCAACTTTAAGCCAAAACCTTCACGACGACTTCGTAAATCACAGTAAAGTACGGCTTTAATTGTTTGCCACAATGGTACTACTAATGCAATACTAATTAAAGTTAGAAGTATATTTACAATAGCAGCTAACAACCTATAGTTACTATTTACTCTTGCTAAAGGTTGTAAGGAAATTTGAATAATAATATTTAACACACTTAAAGGTACTTGAAGCGGAAAAGTTAATAAAGAAGTGATAATAATAATTGCAACAATTCTCCATAAATTTCCCCTTGTCAAATTCCAGCTTCGCTTAATAGTTGATGCTCCATCAGTAGAATTTTCAATTGCTAAAGGCACTTCCACAAGAATAAAACGTGCTTGCACTAAAAGAAACACGCTGAAAATTAGACCGATATAAACAAGTACCAAGGTAAATGATACTAACGCTACTACAGGGTTAAAAGCATCGTTTGCGGCGCCTCCAGGTATAAAAATTCCTAATATAACTCCCGTTATTAGTGCCAGAATAAATAATAATATAATTACTCCAATTGTGATACCAATAATAAGTAAAAACATTAATAAACCCATGAGCAAAAATTGCCATAACCGCGCTCTTAAAAAACGACCCGCTTCTGATGGAGTTTCTGGTTGTTCAACTAGTTCGCTATATGCCAATCGAGATATCAATGCTAAAGTGGCGCCGCATCTTGCCCAACCGTAAACGGGCACAAGTATCCAGGCATAAGCAATAAATGCTAGTTTTAAATAAGATTTGAAATGTACACCATACAGCCTAAGTCCAGCAGTAACTACGTTACCAATACTCAAAGGTTGAATGGGTTGCGAAGAACCTTGGTTAAAAGACATGGTGCTATTACAATAATCAAGCTACTGCTTCAAGCTATCTTAAGCTAAGGTAGCCTGAGTACGAGTATAAATTCATGAATATTCAACGTTGGATAGCGCGACGTGAACCAAACTGGCAGCGTCTCGACACTTTATTAAAAAAAATAGAAAAATCTGGACTTAAATCACTGCGTTCAAGTGAAATTCGCGAAGTCGCTATTCTTTACCGTACCGTTGCCGCTGATTTAGCGCGCGCTCGTACCCAGCAAGTCAGTAATACGCTTATACAAAGCCTACAATCAATGACAACGCGGGCTTATAACCAAGTTTATCAAGGTTCGCGTCGGCAAGAATGGCAGGGTCTCACCGATTTTTTTCTATGGGGATTTCCTGCGGTGGTGCAGCAAACTATAGTTTATATAGCTTTGGCGACTGCTTTATTTATATTGGGGTGCTTAATTGCTTGGTGGTATGCTTGGCAAGACCCAAGTTTCATGTCGCTAATTGTACCCGAACATTTAATTAAAACAGTTAGAGACGAGCGTAAACTTTGGATGGGTTCAATATTAGGTGTTGAACCACTAGCATCAAGCGGTATCATGATTAACAATATTATGGTGTCGTTTAAAGCTGTTGCTGGTGGAATTACCGCAGGCGCCTTTACTTTCTATATTCTGCTATTTAATGGTTTACTAATAGGCGCCGTTGCAACGCTTGTTGGACAAAATAATTTGGCATACCCATTTTGGGCATTTGTCTTTCCTCATGGGTCATTAGAGTTACCAGCGATATTTTTTGCAGGGGGTGCTGGGTTTTTAATCGCACGGGCAATTCTGTTTCCAGGGAAATATCGGCGCCTAGATGCTCTTAAGTATTATGGAACTCTAGCTTCGCAGTTAGTGTTTGGAATTATACCCATGCTTGTAATCGCTGGCATTATCGAGGGTTTCTTTTCCCCTAACCCAAGTGTGCCTGAACCATTAAAATACCTCGTTGGGACGGGGCTGTTTATGAGTTTAGTTGTATATTGTAGTAGGCGTGGCAACGGTATCACTCCGTAACGGATGTATTTGTATGTTTGGCTTGAATAAGAAAAGTATTCGCTTGATTTTGGTTAATTTGTTTGCTGTGGTTGTGATTAGTAGTGCATTGATGGGGTGTACTACGGGCAGTAATGTGCCTCCTAGTCAGGCTGAAAAACCAGTAGAATCTTTACCTAATCAAAGTGAGAGTCAGAATGATAGTCAAAATAAGAAGTTACCAGATGCTGTGGCAAGTGCGGTTTTGAAAGATGCTTCTAAACGTACAGGTAAGTCTACTTCGGAGTTAAAAATTACTACATCGGAAGCACGTACTTGGAATGATGGTTGTTTGGGTTTAGCTGAACCAGGAGTTCTTTGTACTCAAGCATTAGTACCAGGTTGGCAAGTACAAGTAACCGACAACTCCAAAATATGGACATATCACACTAACAAGTCAGGTAGCATAGTTCGACTTAACACAGCAGCCAAGTATGACGGTGCATCGGCTAATGATTTTACCACCTTCACCTATAGCTGATGACCCTACCCCAACACATATTACAAACTCCAATTCTAATGATTGTGAGGAAGGAGAGATATGTATTTTATGAAGTATAACGCTGATGACATTATTGTAAATAAACGGGCTGAATCCAAACAAACATCAGATGGAAAATGGCATAGAATCTGGGATATTGTTCTCAAAAAAATAATTCCTGAAACAAATAATCTAGAAGATATTTCTAGAGAACTGTCCCACGATAATTTTAATGTTCATATCAGAGTCACAGCAGGGAAGCATCTTACTGTCTCTGTAACAAATGAGAAAAGTTACTGGGACGATGAATTCCTTTTTTCTACATACAGAATGTTTGAGGATATTGAGCGCTTGTTAGGAACTATTGATACTATTCAAGGACAAAAAAATGAAGATAGATGGAGTCCTTACAAAAAAAATAGAATATCTGAAAACCAATCCTGACATCTTGCACCTGGTCTAGAAACCGGGTTTCTTGCGACAAACTGCACTAAAAAAGCTTAATCTTTCGTACAGAAACCCGGTTTCTTTTGCCTTATTGTGAATGGTGCAAGATATAAGCTACCAGATATAGCGAGGATTTGTATATCCATTAAGATTTTTCAGTGTGTACGACTTCGTATAATGACATTTGGAATTCGTTCTTTGCTAGTGCGCGCATTTGTTTTAATGGTTCAGCCATTGGTGGGTTTGCGTTCATGTTGGCGTATCTCACATCTTGCACCTGGTCTAGAAACCGGGCTTCTATACGATAAATTAGGGTTTTTAGCAAAATTTTTCGCAAGAAGCCCGGTTTCTTTTTGCTTGTTGAGAATGGTGCAAGATATAAGGTATTCTTCTTGGGATGTCCATAAGCCTTAGTTTATCGCACGGGCGCCATCTAGTGACCGATGGAAGTGAGTGGTTGGCATTGCGGGTAAACCTGAAATTTGTCGAATTGCTTCTGCGGTTGCTTCTAAAAATTGAGGTTGGTCGTCAGGATTTTTTAGTTTAAATATACCAAAGTTAATAAATTGACCAATACCCGCCTTAATTTGCATTTTACTATCGGCTGGTTCACTCATAAAAATTTCGTATAAGTGGGAATCTGGCGCCAAAAAGCCTGTAATTTGTGTAGCTAGAGCAATTTCTTTGTTACTTATATATGTGTCGTAGTCAGCGAAATTTCGTGTTTTTTAGATGAGTAACGGTGTAATATGTGAACAACTAATTCAGAGGCGCTATTTGCTGGTTGATAATGATGTTCTACTTTGATAATATCTGAAATTTTACCTTGGTTCATGCACTTTCAATTTAACCTTTTGTTAGGTATTATCATTATATTATATAATGTAAGTAATTCCGTATTATGAACATTGAACCACTCAGCGATATTAAGATAATTGATTCATGGTGCAAAAATGCTTCACCCTGGACAAATGCAGTGCGTTCTGGAGAAATTGAGAGTCGCAAACTAATTACTAATCAAGCAATAATCGATGCGGTAATAAGTTATTCTCCGAAGTCTGTACTTGACTTGGGGTGTGGGGAAGGTTGGTTGACTCGTGAACTTGCAACTCAAGGAATTAATGTAGTTGGAGTGGATGTAGTTCCAGAACTAATTGAGAAAGCTCAACAAGCTGGAGGAGATTTTCTTAATGTATCTTATGAGGAAATACAACAAGGTAAACTAAGTATTTCTGTTGACGTTGTAGTATGTAATTTTGCACTGTTTGGAAAAGAATCAGTGGAAGGATTATTCAAAACGATTACAAAATTACTAAATCCTAAAGGTTTATTTATTGTTCAAACGCTTCATCCTTTGGTTGCTTGTGGTGATTTTCCATACCTTGATGGCTGGAGAGAAGGTTCTTGGGCAGGATTTAATGACGATTTTACCGACCCGGCGCCGTGGTATTTTAGAACCTTAGAGAGTTGGGTAAAATTATTTAATAGTAGTGGGTTACGGTTAATTGAAGTGCGTGAACCTCTCCATCCAAAAACACAAAAGCCTGCTTCAATAATTTTTATAAGCTGTAACATACAGCAGATTTCGTGTTAATGCGGTACATGTAGAGACCTTACATGTACAGTCTTTACAAGGTTTTGGGCATCATTTATGTACCTAATAAACATGCAGCACGCTGTAATAGCGTCTATGTTCATTGCGTCGCTGTGATATTTATAACTATTAAATTAATTGCTGTAATTCATCTAAACTTTGCGCGCTTTTAATCGCGTTTCTTATTGTTTTGAGTTTATCTAAGTCAGCAATTTGAGAAACAGGTTCCATCAACTCTAAACCTTGGACGCCGAATTTTAAATCAAGTCCCAATTCTATCGCCGAAATTATTCCTCGTTGCTCACCTCTTTCCTCGCATTCTCTGCCAAATTGTTGATACCAAGGAGACTCTTGTAGTATTGCCATATCCCATCCCATTATACTTTGAACTATTGCGCTGTCTAATACAAATGTAGCAAAGAAACCCAAAACAGTTTCGAGTTCACTCAATTTTTCATCCGCACGCATGACTCGTAATGCTTGTTGGATTGTTTCTTCGTTGTCTCCATTCTTGAGAATAGGCGCAAATGGAATCAGAGAAGGAACTTTTTGGAAAGCTAACTGCACGTCAACTTCCCATAAATTAATAACTCGGTGCAACCTACGTTAGAAGTTATAGACTTTTTGGTACAAAATGTGTATTCTAATGAAAGGAGGTGATGAAGATGGGGCGCCCAAAGGAGTTTGACCGCGAAGAAGTGTTACAGAAAGCTCTCTATACTTTCTGGGAAAAGGGCTATGATGCAACTACTCTCCCAGATTTATTGGAAAGTATGGGCATTAATCGTTCGAGCTTTTACAATTCTTTTGGGGATAAGCAGACGCTTTTTCGTGAGGTGATGAGTCTTTATTACCAGCAAACAGGGATGAAAAGACTTGCAATATTGCAAAAAGCGAAGTCAGCAAAACAAGGATTATGGGATTACTTCAATCACAATATTGATGTGGCTGTTGCTGCATATAATCCTGGTGGCTGTTTACTGACTAATACCGCAACTACTATTAAAACGATTGATGAACAAGTTTCATGCTTAATCGTTCAAGGTGTTGACCGTTTAGAGCAAACAGTTTTTAATCTTCTTGACAAAGCTCAACAGTCAGGGGAGCTTGCCCCTAATAAAGACATCAAAGCCATAGCGCGACTAATTATAGCTGTATCCTACGGTTTAAATATAGCCGCACGTGTTCATCCTGACCGAGAGATGCTGTTTGATATGGTCAAAGCTGCCATGTCAACCCTTGATTAATTGATATTTTTTATTTCAACAATTTTGAACCAAACAGTGCAAAACTTACTATGAAAAAGATTGTTTTTATTTCCGGCGCCACCAAAGGTATTGGGTATAAAGTTGCACAACAACTAGCATCGCATAATTTTACTGTTTTAATTGGTGCGCGGAACATACAGCAGGGGGACGCAGCAGTAGAAAAACTACGCTCAGATGGCGCCGATGCTCATTTTATTCCAATAGATGTGAATGATGAGTCGTCAGTAAAATCTGCTGCTGAAGCTATTACTAAACAACTTGGAAAAGTTGATGTACTTATAAATAATGCTGGAGTTAACTATGAGTTTCAATTGGGCACTCGTCCATCAATGTTGAGTGTAGATATACTCAAAGATACCTTTGGAGCAAACTTTTTTGGAGCATTTGCAATCATTCATAATTTTATACCACTACTTAAACAAGCAGGTGCCGCACGTATTATAAACGTTTCATCCACACTTGGCTCACTAACTAGCTTGAGTAATCCAGAACATTTTTTCTATGGAGTTAATAGCCTTGCTTACAACTCTTCTAAAACAGCATTAAATGCTTTAACAGTATCTTTAGCAAAAGATTTAGCTGATGATAATATTACTGTCAACTCAATTTGCCCAGGTTGGGTTAAGACGGATATGGGAACTTCGGCGGCGCCGCGAACTGTGGAGCAAGGAGCAACTATTATAGTCAAAATGGCTACTATGAACAACTCCCCAACAGGTAAATTCCTAGATGATAATGGAGAAATCCCCTGGTAAATTGTGGAACAGCCTTCCTAGACTGTGTATTAAAATATATTTTTTTACCACAGAGACACAGAGGGCACAGAGTAAGAATAATGAACCACAAAGACACAAAGGTCACAAAGAAAGAGGGAGAGTTGGCGCCAATTTAAAATTTCTCTGTACAGACGTGTAAACCGGAGGTTTTCCCGCAGGGATTAATCACGTCTCTACTCTGTGTTCTCTGCGTCTCTGTGGTAAAAACTTCTAAAACTCAAACATCTCCAGTGAAATTACACCTTCAGCCACCTTAGTAACACTACCTGTCATAGTCACCATAAAATCATCAGTAATCTGTATAAAAATTTGCCCACCCTGCATATGAACAGTTATTGATGAATCGCACAAATCCAACTTATAAGCAACTGCTGCTGCCGCACTGCTACTACTTCCAGACGCTAAAGTATATCCCGCTCCCCTTTCCCAAATTTCAATTTGGATATTTTCACGGTCAATAACTTTCATAAATTGAACATTCGTGCGATTCTGAAAATTTGGGTGAACTTCTAATAAAGAACCGTATTTATAAGCAATATCCGGCGCCACTTCAGGCAGTAAAATAACACAATGAGGATTACCAATAGTAGCAGCACAGAAAGTAAAGGTTTGATCTAAAACTGTTATACTTTCTTGAATAACTTCTCTGGGTTCTCCTGTCACGGGAATTTTTTCGCTGTTAAAGCTGACATGTCCCATCTCGACTTGAACACTTTTACCAGAGTCAGCAACGCACGCTTTAACTTTTCCGCCAAGTGTATCAATACTAAATTCTTCTCTCACAAGCTGCTTATCCCACAAGTAACGAGAGAATATCCTCAAACCATTACCACTTTTTTCTGCTTCACTGCCATCAGGGTTAAAAATGCGTAGTCCAAAGTCCGAATTTTGGGATGGCAAGGGACCAAGTAGAATTCCATCGGAACCAACACCGAAGTTACGATGACAAATTCGCTCAATATTTTCTTTGGTTAATTCAATCTCCACATCTTCAGGAGCAATAACCAAATAATCGTTGCCTAGTGCGTGATACTTGGAATATTTCACTTGACTATCAAATTTACTACAAATTTACTATAATTGCTTTTTATATCTCTTGATAAATATACTCTACTCAGGAGCTACTTATGACTGATGTAATTCCCTATGTTTCAAAATTATTCATCTATCCAATTTAATCTTTGGATGGAGTTGGCGTTAAGAGTATAAATGTTCTTAAAAGCGGCGCCTTAAAGCGAGATAGAGAGTTTGCCATTGTCGATAAATCAGGTAACTTTGTCAATGGTAAGCGTAATAATCGAATCCATACCATACGCTCTGAATTTAATCTTGAAACTAACATTGTTTCGTTAGGGGTACAAGGCACAGACCAAACAAACATATTTCATATTGACAAAGAACGTAAAGCACTTGAATCTTGGCTAAGTGAATATTTTGATTCTCCAGTAGAATTAAAGCAAAACCTCGATACAGGATTTCCAGATGATACAGTGTCTCCTGGCCCAACCATAATTAGCACAGCAACACTTGAAACTATTGCCTCATGGTATCCGTTTAAATAATCGAACAAAGTAATACTGGCTAATACCAACATACTCAGCAATATCTTCTAAAGATATATCTTCAGATAGATGAGATTGTATGTAATCTATAGATTTTTGCAATTGATGATTAGGCAAACCACCAGAGTAATCAGGAATCTCCTGTTTTTTCGATGAGTAGCGATGTAATATGTGAACAGCTAGTGCGTTCATCATTGACTCAGCATAAAGACGATTGCATAACCCATTTATTTCTAGCTCTGATTTAAGTGTTAAACCTATATGTTGAATTAAAGGGTCGTGAAGTTTAAGCTGCGGTGTAATTTGACACTCTAAATCTGTAAATTGGTATATTACTGAACTGAAAAACTTTGATTCAAGACGAAGTAGCAAAAATTCCGCGTGACTATCCCAAGATAATTTACGACGCAGGTAAGGAGGCGAAATCATTATATCTCCTTCTACTAAACAATCACTGCTACGGCGCCCGTCTATTTTTCGTTGTAATTTTATTGGTTGTCCAAGATGAATGCTCAGTAAGTAGCTTGGAAGACAACACTCAGAGGCGCCGTTTGCTGGTTGATAATGATGTTCTACTCTAAGAATATCTGGGATAATATCCTGATTGTGTAAAATGGGCGAGCGTGGGGGCGTCTGCATAGCAATATATTTGTTCTCATCGTTTTGATTAAAATTTTGGCTCATGCACTTTTAGCTAAACTGCTTACGCTTAACTTTAGCAAAAAACGCTTTTACCATCATTATAAACGCGCGCTTTCACTTTCCCACCAAGTGTATTA
>ERZ1066120.446-NODE-446-length-39139-cov-15.748209_pt1 | contig 39139 bp, 37 predicted proteins | sample MGYA00382767_ERZ1066120 | MGnify/ENA primary metagenome ERZ1066120 (study PRJEB33369, sample SAMEA5778350) | biofilm metagenome | biome: Industrial cooling water; feature: Water cooling tower basin; material: Biofilm | place: United Arab Emirates | collected...
TAGCTCTTGCATCTCAGCTATCTCAAGCTAGTTCTATGCATTGCAAGCTAAGTTGTTTCTCTTGACTTAACTCATTAACAAATAATTCAGGAATATTCATGGTAACAATTATTAAGCGCTCGACTCCCATTCTAGAAAGGCAAGCTCGCCGCGAATCAAATGCGCGGACATATGCTCGGAACCTGGGCTTGGCACTGTCAGAAGCTAAAGGAATTTATGTTAAAGACGTAGATGGTAAGACATATATCGACTGCTTGGCCTGCGCAGGTGCATTACCTTTAGGACACAATCACCCAGCCGTCAAGCAAGCAATCTACGACGCGCTCAATAACGATCTGCCCATGCAGACATTAGATCTCGTCACGCCAATTAAAGATGAGTTTGTCTCTGAATTATTCGAGTCTTTACCAGCAGAATTTAGCAAAAATGCCAAAATTCAATTCTGCGGTCCTTCCGGTTCCGATGCTGTTGAAGCCGCACTCAAGCTAGTCAAGACTGCAACAGGTAAACGGGCAGTTGGTGCTTTTCGCGGTGGCTACCACGGTATGACTCACGGTTCTTTGGCACTGATGGGAAGTTTAGGTCCCAAAATGCAAGTTCCGGGGTTAATGCCAGACGTTCATTTCTTCCCCTACCCCTATCATCATCGCTATCCCATCGGTGCGGGCAACTTCGAGCAAGATTACCAACAGTGCAGTCAATACTTAGAGACAGCCTTGGGCGATCCAGAGGGTGGAACTCTACCTTTAGCTGGTCTAGTGATGGAAATCGTTCAAGGTGAAGGGGGTGTGATTCCAGCACCGGACGCTTGGGTGCGCGAGGTACGCAGAATTACGCAAGAACGAAACATTCCCTTAATTGCGGATGAAGTGCAAACTGGTCTGGGTAGAACAGGGACGCTCTACGCCTTTGAACGCTCTGGAATTACACCTGATGTCATTGTCCTATCCAAAGCAGTTGGGGGCAGTTTACCGCTAGCAGTCATTCTTTACAAAGATGAATTAGATGTCTGGCAACCAGGCGCACACGCAGGCACTTTCCGAGGAAATCAACTGGCAATGGCGACTGGACTTGCCACCATTCGCTACATCCGCGAAAACCAACTCGTTACCTATGTCGAGCAAATGGGAATGCATTTTCAGATGCAGTTGTGGCAAATTCAAACAGAATTTTCCCACTTCATCGCCGACGTGCGGGGACGCGGACTGATGGTGGGAGTAGAACTGTCCGCACAAGTCAGACACCTCGCTCGTCAACTGCAAGCTGAGTGCCTCGATCGCGGTTTGATCGTAGAACTGGGCGGTCGTAATTCCAGCGTCGTGCGCTTTTTACCACCTCTGATTATCGAAGCGCCACAGATCGATGATGTCTGTCAAATTTTTCGAGATGCAGTTGCCGCTATTTCTCAGGAGAACCTCTAAACAATGGACTTACAGCATTTTCTCAACCACAGTCCTGAAAGTTTAGCTCGATATGCCCAGACCGTAGAGCAGACGCAACAGCTGATTCAAAACTGCTTGAGCACCCAGGAGCGAGTATTCAGCGGTCTGTACCCCGCCACCTTCAGCGAGTTTTTAACTCAAGAGATCTTGCCAGAACGAGGCATTGCCACGCAGCAAGTCCTACAAGAAGCTGTAGAGGCGATTTTCAGCCACTCAATCGCCGTGCATCATCCCGATTGTGTGGCTCACTTACACTGTCCAGTATTAATCCCCTCTCTAGCAGCAGAAATGCTGATCTCGGCATTTAACCAGTCGATGGACTCTTGGGATCAAAGTGGTGCGGCAACGCTGCTGGAGCAAAATTTGATTGACTTTATGTGTCAGTTATATGGTTACGATGCCAACGCTGACGGCACTCTTACTAGTGGCGGTACGCAGTCTAATTTTATGGGACTGATGCTAGCACGAGACTATGCCTTGCAGCAGCGTGGATTTACAAGCCAACTGCATGGATTACCCAACTTAGCAGGGCGATTTCGGATTCTCTGTTCGGAGGTAGCGCACTTTAGCGTCCAACAGTCGGCAGCAATTTTAGGCTTGGGCATGGATGCAGTCGTGCGCGTCAAAGTTGACAAGAACTATCGCCTTTGTTCTCAACATTTGGTGCAGTGCTTAGAAGATATCAGTCGTCAAGATTTAATTCCGATTTGTATTGTCGCGACTGCTGGAACTACAGATTTTGGTAGCATCGATCCGATCGCCGAAATGGCGGCGATCGCCCGCGAACACAATACCTGGTTGCACGTTGATGCTGCCTATGGTGGAGCCTTGATGCTCAGCGATCGCCATCGCCAGAAGTTGGCTGGCATCCAGCAAGCAGATTCTATCACGATTGATTTCCACAAGCTCTTCTATCAACCGATTCCCTGTAGTCTGTTTTTGCTCAAAGATAAGTCTCGCTTTGAGTTAATGCGGCTGAACGTCGCTTACCTGAACCCAGAATATAACGAAGACGATGGCATCCCTGACTTAGTAACCAAATCAATTCAGACCACTCGTCGATTTGATGCGGTCAAGCCATATATTGCCTTTCGCTCCCTAGGACGAGAATTCTTTGCGGGCGTTGTCGATCGCGGCATTGAGATAACCCAGCAAATTGCAGCACACGTCGAGCAAGATCCGCAGTTAGAATTAGCAGTCAGCCCCGAAATGAGTACCGTTGTCTTTCGATATCGCTCCACCAATGCTGTAAATCTGGGCATCAAAAAAGCTTTGTTACAAACAGGTAAAGCTGTCATCGGTCAGACCGAAATCCAAGGCAAAGCATATCTAAAGTTTACGCTAATCAATCCCTTAGTCACCTTCGATCGCACTGTTGCTTTAGTCGAAAAAATTAAACGGCTGGGGATGATGCTGAGCGAATCACCTCATTTCATGCAACCTGCAAAAGAAGCGGGAGTCGTGAATCAAAAGTCAAAAGTCAAAAGTTAAAAGTCAAAAATTAGGAGACAGAAGTCGGAAGCCGGTCGCTGGTCACTACTCACTACTCACTACTCACTACTCACTGAATTATGTTAAAACCAACACCCGTATATCCTAGAGTCGCAGCACTGTGTAAGTCTCGGAAATGGCAATCCTGGGAAGGATACATCATGGCAGATACATACAACTTCTCGGTAATGCCTGAGTATTTAGCAATTCGCAATACGGCTGCTTTGTTTGATTTCTTTCCACTGTACGTCTATCTGATTAGCGGTGCAGATGCAGCTTTGTTACTAGACCGACTGATTACGCGCAACATCAATAAGTGCAAAATCGGGCAAGTCATGTATACGGCTCTATGCGATGCTGAGGGTAAATTACTCGATGATGGTACGGTTTATCGTTTTGACGAAACTACGTTTCAATTGACGACCAATACACCAACCTTGGATTGGGTACAGGCAAATGCCACTGGCTTGCAAGTCGAAATTCAAGATAAAACCTTGACGACTAATACCTTACCCCTACAAGGACCGAAATCTCGCGCCATTTTAAATCAAGTTGCTGCTACTAACTTAGATGGGCTGAAGTATTTCAATTTTATCGAGACAAAAATTTGCGAAATTCCCGTAGTCATTTCCCGCACGGGCTATACTGGCGACCTTGGCTACGAAGTCTGGTCGGATGCAAAAGATGCGATCGCACTGTGGGATATTTTGATGGAAGCAGGAGCTACTGACGGCATCCAGCCTGCTGGGTTCTACGCGCTGGACTTAGCAAGGATTGAAGCTGGTTTAATTTGGTACGAATACGATTACACTCCTTCCCGTCAAGCTCAAACTGACACAGAAAAAGTTTCTCCCCTAGAAGTCAGCTTGGCGTGGACTGTAGACTTTAGTAAAGCAAGTTTTATCGGTCGGGAAGCACTGTTGAAGGAAAAAGAACAGGGCGTGCAGCGACAGTTGGTAGGATTGGAGTTGGATCGCAACTTCCTACATCAAACTTACGGCGAACAATCTTTGTTCCTGCAAGATTTGCGTACTCCTTGGCGGACGAAGTTCCCTGTCCGTGTGGGAGAACAAACAATCGGTCAAGTTACGAGTGGCTGCTGGTCGCCCGCAGGCGAAAATTACATCGCGATCGCCTGTGTGTCGTCCAACTACGCTCAAGCAACAACCCCCGTCGCCCCCAAAATGACTGTGGAAATTCAAGGGCAAAGTATCCCGGCTAGTCTTAAGCCTCTACCCTTCTACGATCCAGACCATAAGCGCAGTACTATAACCAGTGTCCCTACTTCTGCCCTAGCATTAACTTAAAATTTGAGTAGCTTAGAGTTTGGGTAAACTCCGAATAAACTCTAAGGGTAAACCATCAGTATCGGCGATAAATGCGACTTCATAAACGCGATCGCCGATTTGTTGTTGCGTGGGTTCTAATAAAACTTTTAAGGGTTGATATTGTTCTGGTTGGGTTTCATGCGCTTGGGCAAACTGAGCTTTGACAGAAGTTAACCAACTGGGTAAATCGGTGGCAGTGTCAGTCAAATCGAAAGATAGATGGTAGTATCCGACGTAATGCTCGTCACCAAAGGCATCTGGTGCGGGACGCGGTTGGGGAATTTGAATTAATTCAATTCTTCCCAACAATCCTTCCATCCAACAAGCTAGAGTGTAGCCCGTAGTAAAGCGATCGGTGACATTAAATCCTAACTGCTCGTAAAAAGCGATCGCTTTGTGAATATTTGCAGTCCGAATCGAGGCGTGGTGCATTTCTAGAGGCTAGAGGCTAGGGGCTAGGGACTAGAGAAAGTAAGCTGAGGGAGCGCCAGGTTGCTGAGATGGCTGAGGGAGCATTGTCTTTCCACGCACCACTCTCTACTCACTCAAATAACCGGAAGTAGGGATAGCGCACGGGGACTCCTGGTTCTTTCTCTAAGTCGAAGTTAATGACCTCCCAGCAGGGTTCATCTACAGGATCGGGACTGAATTCTACAGGTAAGCCGTAAAGTCTGGGTTTGGTTTGGTCTGACTGCCCTTTCCAAGGGGTACTACGTTCCAAGTAGCCGCTAATTAAGTCTTGATAGCGACGAGCGATAATTACCCGCGTGGCACGATAGCCCTGTGTATACAGCCTGTCCAGTGCTTCGTGAATTTCAAATCTAATGCCGTCTGGGTGGGTATGTTGTCTGTACCACTCGTTGTTCCAGCGCCGCCAGTGACGACCGGATTGGAGATGAATTAATTCACCAGTTTTAGGATCGGCTTCAAAAGCCCCATGACGCGGACAAAGATAAGTATCCGTCAATGTTAGCGCCGGAATCAGTTGGCGACAGTGGGGACACGGAATTTCTGGACCAAATATGGGGTACTGCAAGCCTGGATTGATCATGAGGCGTAAACCAGAATACTGACTTGTCTACCACTGCCGTTGGTGCGATTCTGTTCTGACAACCAACTAGAGCTTTTTAGACCCACCACCGCCTCCTAATGAGTATCACATCGCGATCTTTTGTATAGAATAGCTACGTCCTTAGAGATTTGCGATCTTAAGGTTTTAAGCTAAACGATGATTCTTAATCATCATATAGAACATTCTATCGTGTCTGCCCAACCCTACTGGTCAATTCCCGATCTTTCCCCTGCTGCCTTTATTGCTACAAACGCTGTTGTGATAGGTACTGTCAAGCTGGCAAAAGGTGCGAGTATTTGGTACAACGCTGTAGTGCGCGGCGATGTAGAACGGATTGAGATTGGCGAATGCAGTAATATTCAAGATGGTGCTATCTTGCACGGCGATCCTGGTCAACCGACTATTTTAGAAGATTATGTTACGGTAGGGCATCGTGCGGTCGTACATTCAGCCTACGTCGAGCGAGGCAGTTTAATTGGTATCGGGGCAGTAATTTTAGATGGTGTGAGAGTTGGAGCTGGAAGCATTGTCGGAGCGGGAGCAGTTGTCAGTAAAGATGTACCCTCGCGATCGCTCGTTGTAGGAGTACCAGCCAAGATTTTACGGGAAGTTTCTGAAACCGAAGCCGCAGATCTAATCGAACACGCTCGTCGCTACGAAAAGCTCGCCCTCGTCCATGCAGGGAAGGGAACCGATCTTGGATTTTATAGGGAGCAGGGAGCTTCTGAGCAGGGAGAATAGGGGGGACAAGGGGGACAAGGGGACAAGGGAGCAGTTTGTTTTGACTTTTGACTTTTAGCTTTTGACTTTCAAGGACTAGTCAATTTGGCATTTTCGACTAACAATTAAAGATGAGAAAATTTCAAAAATCTTTAAACTCTATTCATTAACAGAGGAAGACATATGGACATCGATCTGCGCGTTGCTTTCGTTTTACTACCAGTAATCGCTGCTGCTAGCTGGGCGCTGTTTAACATCGCTCCAGCCGCAATCAGACAAATTCAAGGCTTTTTCAATAAAGAAGCCTAATTTGAGGAGCAGAGGGTTAGAAAGTCTAGGGTGCGTCAAATAACGCACCCTACATAAAACCCTGATTACGTTGCAACCCGCTTGCGGAGAGACTCAGCTCGTCGTTTAGCAGTGCTGTTTTTTGGCTCTGTCTCTAGTACCTGCTCGTAAGCTTGCAGTGCTTGAGTGGTTAAATTCTTCCGCTCGTAAGCGTGACCGATGTTATTGAGCGCTACAGTATAGCTTGGATATAATCTCAAAGCTTCTTTGTAGTTGCGAATTGCCAAGTCGTATTGCTCTTGAGCAAAATAAGCATAGCCCAAACCGTTGTAGATAAGAGCTAGATTTTCTTGATTTTGCTCTTCTTGCTCTGCTACTTTGAGTGCTTTTTGGAAATTCGCGATCGCCTGGGTGTAAAGTTTTTTATCTAAATAAATTCCGCCTAGCTCGTAATGTTCTTCAGCCGTGCCTTGTGATTGTGACAGCTTTTTTTGCAGTTGCGCTAGAGTGCCTTCGACGCGGCGCGTTTTGAAGACTTGGCGAAAAATAGCAAAGGCTGTTCCGCCCAGTAGGACTAACAAGATTAGCAGATAGACAGCTGCTAGATTTTTATCCATTGGCTGTAAAAACTCAAATGAAATATAGTGTTCCTATCTTCATTATCCTGCGACTGCGGTGGAGTTATAGCAATTGCGACTGAATTAAACTTGTTTGAAATGAATGCGATCGCCTGCAACTCAGCCTCGATGGATGATGGATAGAATTCGTAGCTGTAAAGACTCTCAGACAGATTGAGAGTCTAGCGAATCAGTGAGGGAAGAAAACTGACAATTCCAGGAAAGACGATAATCGCCAATAAAACAAGCAATTGCAAGATGATAAACGGAATTACACCGCGATAAATATCTCCAGTGGTGACTTCGCGAGGAGCAACACCACGCAGGTAGAATAAGGCAAAGCCAAAAGGTGGAGTGAGAAAGGATGTTTGTAGATTAGCTCCTAGTACTACACCATACCAAATAAGATTCAAGCCTAATTTCTGCGCTACGGGAACAAATAGAGGCACGACAATAAAGGCGATCTCGAAAAAATCGATAAAAAAGCCGAGGATAAACACCACCAACATACTGACAAACAAAAAGCCAATTTCGCCGCCAGGAAGATTGGTGAGAACGTCAAACATGAAGCGATCGCCATTTAAGCCGCGAAATACCAAACTAAAAGCGGTCGAGCCAATTAAAATGAAAATTACCATGCTGGTAATTCGCAAGGTGACATCGCAAACTTGCCATAGCGATCGCCAACTCAACCGACGATTAAAGCCAGCCAGCACAATTGCACCCAAGCATCCCACTGCACCTGCTTCTGTTGGCGTGGCAATGCCGAAGAAGATACTTCCCAAAACTAACAAAATCAATAGCAAGGGTGGGATCATTACCTGTACCACTCGTTTTCCCAAATCTTTTCCCGCCGCTGCCCTGATGTCTTCTGGTAAGGCTGGGGCTACCTCTGGCTTGAGGAACGCCACAACCACAACGTGTATGGCAAATGCCCCTGCCATCATCAAACCAGGAATGACGGAACCGATGAACAGATCCCCAACGGAAACTCCTAGCTGATCGCCTAATACCACTAACACCACGCTAGGTGGAATGATCTGCCCTAACGTTCCAGAAGCAGCAATAACTCCAGTAGCTAACCGTTTATCGTAACCGTATCGCAGCATGATTGGTAGGGAAATGAGACCCATTGCTACCACAGTTGCAGCGACTACACCCGTTGTTGCCGCTAGTAGCGCCCCAACAGCCACGACTGCTAAAGCTAAACCTCCACGCAATCTCCCCAATAGAATCCCCATTGTTTCTAATAAATTCTCCGCAATACCGGACTTTTCCAGCATCGAACCGAGAAAGATGAAATAGGGAATTGCTAGTAGCGTGTAGTTAGCCATAATGCCAAAAATCCGCTGAGGCATGGCTGTGAGAAAGATCGGGTCGAATACACCCAAACTAATGCCTAGCAAGCCAAATAAAATCGCTACCCCACCTAACGCAAATGCTACTGGATAGCCGAAAGAAAGCAGTATCAGTGCCCCTGCAAACATGAAGGGACCCAGCCACTCATAGTCCAGTTCCAGGGTTATCACTCTGTTCCTCCTGCTGCATTCGATTGGTGAGAATTGCTAAGTTTTTGATGGCTTCAGAAATCCCTTGAAAAATCAGTAACACCAAACTAACGACAATCATCGTTTTGATTGGGTAGCGGGCTAATCCACCAGGATCGGGAGAGGTTTCGCCAATTCTCCAAGAGATTGCAATGGTATCCCAAGAAACAACCAGCACGATGATGCAAAAAGGAATGAGAAATAATATTGTTCCTAAGAGATCCGCAAGGGCTTTTAGTTTGGGCGACCAGTTACGATGAAAAATGTCTACTCGAACGTGATCGTTATGTTTGAGGGCGTAGGCAGCACCTAAAAGAAATACAAGATCGAACAGATACCATTGGGCTTCAATTAAAGCGTTAGAACTCAAATTTTGTCCCACTGCCCGCCCTAGGTAGCGACCGACAACGTTCCAGACTCCGATAAGTACCATCAGCAGGACAAAGCCAGCAGTAAAGCGTCCGATCCATTCGTTAATCGTGTCGATAATTCTTGATATGCGTAGTAGGCTTTGCAAGGTGCTTTCCCTCTCCAAAGCGATAGATGTAGCATTCTACCAAAAAGGAGACAGGAGACAGAATGTCTACTTGCTTTTCAAAAGAAGCAGGAGGAAAAGACAAGGGGGACAAGGAGAACAATAGGACGAGGGAGACAGAAGGCAGAATGTATACTTTGCGATCGCATCGCAACTAAGCCACAACAGCTTTTTTCTTTCCTGGCAAAGAGTTACGATTCCGATGCGCAACAAAATTTAGACCGTACATTCAAGTAGGGACGCACATCTGTGCGCCCCTACATCAAAGATATTACGTGCAACCCCTCTATAGCATTCCTACTTTAAATTACGATCGCGTAGGATTGCTATTTATTTGTTAGGTTGAGGTGTCACCCGCAAATAGGGTTTAATTTCCTGAACTCCTTTGGGAAATTTTTGCTTCGCTTCTTCAGTTGGCATAGAAGGTACGACAATCACATCGTCTCCATCTTTCCAGTTAACCGGAGTAGCAACGCTGTAGTTATCAGTCAGTTGCAAAGAATCGATGACCCGTAAGATTTCTTCAAAGTTACGACCCGTACTAGGTGGGTAAGTTATGGTCAAACGTAATTTTTTGTCGGGATCGATCACGAAGACCGAACGAACCGTGACTTTGGCGTTCGCGTTCGGGTGGATCATGCCATACAAGTCAGAAACTTTTTTGTCAGGATCTGCCAGAATCGGATAGTCAACAGCTGTGCCTTGAGTTTCGTTGATGTCGCCAATCCAACCTTTGTGGGATTCGGTATCGTCAACGCTCAATGCAATCACTTTGACATTACGCTTGTCAAATTCGGGCTTGAGTTTTGCAACTTCGCCTAGTTCTGTCGTGCAAACAGGGGTGTAGTCAGCAGGGTGAGAGAAAAGCACTACCCAGCTATCACCAGCCCAGTCGTAGAAGTTAATATCCCCAGTTGAAGAGGACTGAGTAAAGTTAGGTACTGTATCGCCAAGTTGAAGCGCCATGTTTATTTTCCTGTCGTCAAAATGTCATAATTCGCCTACTATACCGATCCTGCCATAAAACCCCTGTTCTCCGATAGGAGTTCGTCTGTTTTAAAGAAAAATTTATGATGAAGTCGTAAGTCGTAAGTCAGAAGTCAGAAGTCAGAATTAACTGTTCCCCGTTCCCTGTTCCCTGTTCCCTGATTAGTAAGCAAAGCTTAGTTTACGACAGCGCGATCGAGAGGAAAAGCTTTTTTATGTTACAAGATGTGTAGAGATGCGATCGATTACCATGCTGGCAATTGAAACTGCCCGACTGCGACTGAGGCATTTTATTGAGAGCGATTTAGAGGATTATGCCCGAATTTACGCTAATCCAGAGTATACTCGTTACTCTCCCAAGGGTGCAGTACCTCTGGAACAGGCAAAAGAAGCATCTCAAGCAGCCTATGACTATTTCACCTCTCATTGGCAGCGACAAGGGTTTGGCGTGTGGGCAGTTTGCGATCGCACCCAGAATAAATTAATCGGACAATGCGGGCTGAACTGCTTACCAGATAACGACGAAGTAGAAGTCCTCTATCGCCTCGACCAGTTATACTGGAATCGAGGTCTAGCTACCGAAGCAACAAAAGCTAGTTTGAGATATGGCTTCGAGCAAGTGAAGTTAGAAAAAATTGTGGCGCTGACATTACCACAACACATTGCTTCCCGTCGCGTTATGGAAAAGGCTGGATTGCACTACACAAAAAATGCCTATATTTACAATCTGAATGTAGTTTATTACACATTGTATCGAACAGAATATCAGCCAGATGATTCTGTGTATATTTTTTCCGTTTGAGTATCTTAATAAATTAAGGCTATAGCTGTACGGGCAAACCTTACTTCTCCCTATTGATGATTCAACTGCTAAAAATGTAAATAAAATTAACAATAATTAAAATTTTTTGTTAGATTACAAAAATCAGCATTAACGCTGCAAATCGAAACATTCCAAGGGAACGCTCTATGTCACACACAATTGTTACCGAAGTTTGCGAAGGTGTCGCTGATTGCGTTGATGCCTGTCCTGTGGCTTGCATTCATCCAGGACCAGGGAAAAACATTAAGGGAAATGACTGGTACTGGATTGATTTTGCCACTTGTATAGACTGCGGCATCTGCCTTCAAGTTTGCCCTGTAGAAGAAGCGATTGTCCCAGAAGAAAGACCGGACTTACAGAAAACTCCTAAGTAATCGGACAATTAGTAGCGATCCCACTTGCTAAGTCATAATCTGGGATAAGCTAAATGCTAACTGCTGAAAGTCAACCTTGAGGTATGTACAGTTCTGCTCCTCTGTTAGAAGTTGAAGATGTTTGGGCTGGGTACGCCAAAGACCTAGATATTCTCCAAGGTGTAAATTTTCGTATTTTCCCTGGAGAAATCGTAGCGGTAATTGGTCCCAATGGTGCGGGAAAATCTACTCTAGCTAAAACAATTTTTGGATTACTCAGCCCGCATCAGGGCAAAATTACGTTTAAAAATCGAAGCATAACAGGTTTGAAGTCAAACCAAATCGTGCAGATGGGAATGTCTTACGTACCGCAAATTTCTAATGTCTTCGCCTCTTTAAGCGTAGAAGAAAATTTAGAAATGGGAGCTTACATTCGTAAATGTGCCCTGACTCCCTTGAAAGACAGAATCTATGGTACTTTTCCTGCTCTAGCTAGCCGCAGAAGGCAAAAGGCTGGAACTCTCTCTGGTGGAGAACGCCAAATGCTGGCGATGGGTAAAGCTTTGATGCTAGAACCGAGTTTATTGCTACTTGACGAACCGAGTGCTGCTTTATCTCCTGTATTAGTATCAAGCGTCTTTGAACAAATTCAACAAATTAACCAAGGTGGAACGGCAATTGTCTTAGTGGAACAGAACGCTCGTAGAGCTTTGGCAATGGCACATCGGGGTTATGTATTAGATACGGGACGCGATCGCTTTTCCGGTCCTGGGAACGAACTGCTTAACGACCCTAAAGTAGCAGAATTGTACCTTGGTGCTGGTAGAGTCCATTGAAGAACAAAGGTCAGCGCAAGATTAATCGACTTCCCCTACTAAAATGAAGCGGGTTTTCCCAACTGTTGTTAGCTTAACGCTTGCTTTCAACTCGTAATTTGCGGTGGCTGGTTTGTGCGACCAATAAATTGGTATTGCTATTCCGGTCAACCGCTGACTGGAAATAGAAAATGGCACAGCTATTATTACCTTGACTATGAGGTTGAGCCGACTTGTAAAAAGTCGGAAGTTAAGGGTAATGAAGTCAGAGACAATCATGATGCATAAAAAAGTTTTTTCTTATCTCTTAAAAAGAAAGATTTCATTAAATTTGAGTTAGATGTTCCTAAATATTTATCTAAGTTTTCTCATTAAAAATAGCTATTTCATAGATTTTGCTCAATAAATAATATTAGCGATTGCCAAATTTTTGCTCCAATGTTTGCCTCTATACATGCAATAAAAATTCAATCGATATATTTTTGTTCTATAGTAGCGTCCTCAGCAAAATGTATAGATTTAAAAACATCAAGAGTAGAATATTCAAGTATTTCAGCCTTGGTTTATTAGTGACAGCTTTAGCGATCGCACCTTCTCCCTTCGGTCGCTCGCATGACTTTTTTACTTTAGAGACATCTGCACAAGCGCAAACTCCTCTCCCAACTGAAAATAGCCAAAAATCCCAATTTGAAATAGCTCAGGCTCCCGCTGCTAAAGAAGCACCAGCAGCCGCAGCAGAGGTAAAAGAAGAATTGATTGACTTTTTCAAAATGGGCATGGGTGCGTTAGCGGGGTTAGTGCTGTTCATCTATGGCGTTACCCGCCTCTCAGAGGGGCTAGAAGACATGGGAACAGAGCGAATGAGGGGTTTTTTAAGTAAATGTACCACCAACCGCTTTGCAGGCGTAGTCACGGGAGCTGTAGCTACTACATTACTAGAATCTTCCTCCGTCACAATTATCATGACGATCGCGATGGTGAGTGCGGGAGTCTTGACTTTCGTACAGTCGCTGGGAGTAGTTTTAGGGGCAAATATCGGTACTGCGGTAGGAGCGCAAATCATCTCTTTGGAAATCGAACAATACGTTCCCATGCTGATGTTTGCGGGGTTATTACTACTATTTTTGGGTAAAACAAAGACTTGGAAAAATCTTGGTATTGTCCTGCTAGGGTTTGGTTTGATGTTTTACGGACTAGAAGCGATCGATGAAGCTATGAAACCGTTCCGCACCTACGAACCCTTCATCGATTTGATGGAAACCTTGGGTAATAATCCAATTTTAGGTGCTGCTGTCGGTGCATTATTTACTGTAATTATTCAATCCTCTTCTGCTACCGTGGCGATCGTGATTACCTTAGCAAGTTCCGGTTTAATTTCCCTACCTGCGGGAGTTGCCATTATGTTAGGTGCAGAAGTCGGTACTTGCGCCGATACGTTAATTGCGACAATTGGGCGCGGTCGTCCGGCATTACGCACGGGAGCATTTCATTTTGGGTTCAACTTAGTTAGTGCCATTTTAGGAATTATTTTCGCACCCTTGTTAGTACAACTCGTACTTGCATTTTCTAGCGGTGCGGGTGTCGGTCGCCAAGTGGCTAACGCTCAGATTCTCTTCAATGGAATTGGCGTATTGGTAATGGTGATATTTTTACCTGCGATCGCTGGAATTTTGCAAAGACTTATTCCCGATAGTGGTGATGAATTAAAACTGCAACCAGAAGCAGTGCAAGCAGCAAGATAGTTTGTCATTGGTCATTGGTCACTTGTTAATTGCGATCGCCAATAGTGGCTACTCGCTTACACAATTTTTTGGACATGAAAGATTATGTGGCAGCAATCTAAACTGGCATCTGTAGGTGTCGTGAGTTTAATGTTGGGATTGGTTGGTTGTACGAATAACCAAACATCTGATACGACTATAGATTTTCCCCAGGCTTTGAATGTGGCAGAAAGAACATCTACACATAGCAATCAATTGTCGGGTCAGGTGGTGGTAGATGGTTCGAGTACGGTATTTCCTATCTCTCAAGCTATGGCAGCAGCTTTTACTAAGAACAATCCAGATGTAAAAGTAAATGTAGCCGTGTCTGGTACTGGTGGCGGGTTTAAAAAATTCTGTGCTGGACAAACAGATATCACTGGTGCATCCCGTCCCATCAACAGCCAAGAGATGGAGTTGTGTCAGCAAAATAAGATCGAGTATACAGAACTGCCGATCGCTTTTGACGGTTTAGCAGTTGTAGTTAGCTCCCAAAACAATTTTGTCAGTTGCCTCAAAACCGGAGAATTAAGACAAATGTGGGAGCCTGCGGCTCAAGGCAAAATTACTAATTGGAACCAAGTTCGGGGTGGTTTTCCAGATCGACCGTTACAGCTTTACGGTCCCGATGCTGCATCTGGAACTTTTGATTATTTTACCTTAGCAACTGTGGGACAAGAAGGTAAAAGCCGCACTGACTATAAGCTAAGTGCTAACGATGATGCTTTAGTACAAGGAATAGCAGCTAATTCCAATGCTCTCGGTTATTTTGGTTATGCCTACTACTTAAAAAATCAGGATAAGTTGAAATTAGTAGGAATTGATAGCGGCTACGGTTGCGTCCAGCCTAGCCCCAAAACGATCGCGGATGGTAGTTACCAACCCCTCTCGCGTCCAGTATTTATCTACGTCAAAAAAGCAGCAGCGGCGCGTTCAGAAGTTAATGCTTTTACTAACTTTTACCTCAACCCCGACAATGCAAATATAATACTGCAAGTGGGCGACGTACCGTTACCTAATATTACCCTCAGAGCAGCAGCTAGCCGTTTTAATCGAGGTATGACGGGAACAAATTTTGGCGGTAGAGGCGCGATAATTGGTGTAGCCCAAGAGAGTTTGTAGGTTAGTCAAAAGTCAAAAGCTAAAAGTCAAAAGTTAAAAATTTATAAGGGACATTGCAGCGATTTTTGAGTACAAATTAGAGTGTAATCGTTGAGATAATCCAACAGCGACAGTATGCAAGATGTGTGCCTCATACCAACGCCACCCTATAGCGCTCTGATTTTCGACTGTGACGGCACTCTAGCGCATACCATCCCAATTCACATTCAAGCCTGGCTAGCAACGTTGCGTCCTCTAGGTGTCGATCTCAGCCAGGAGTGGCTCTACGATCGCCGAGGTATGTCATCGCTGGAACTAATTGAAACTGTAAATCATACCTTTGGTCGTGCATTGGACGCTAATGTTGTCAATCCCGCACGGAAAAAATACTTCTTAGATTTATTGCATCAAGTGGTAGAAATTGAAGCAGTAGCAAATATTGCCCGCAGTTATTACGGTAAAGTGCCCCTAGCAGTAGCTTCAGGCGGCGATCTTCGCCTAGTAGAACCTACCCTAAAGGCGATTGGGTTGGATTCTTTATTTGATGCGATCGTGACTGTTAACGATGTAGAGCGGGGTAAGCCTGCACCCGACATTTTCCTGTTAGCTGCCGATCGCATGGGCGTTACGCCTACAGATTGTATCGTTTATGAAGATAGCGATGCCGGTTTAGAAGCTGCCTACCGTGCGGGAATGCGGGCAATCGACGTGCGGGAACTGGGGTTAGCAGTAGAAGCGGAAATCAGAGAGTTGAGGATGTAAAGATTTGTCACAATAAAAGTAGCGATCGCAGCAATTGAAACGCGATCGCGCTTCAATCGTCACCAGTTATTCAAATTCATGATTGCCTCACCTCTAACTACATCCAGCTCATTTCCGCCTGTGAAAACGTGGACTTGGCAGGGATTTTCTATTTGCTATCAACAACAAGGCAATGCTGGTACTCCTGTCATCCTGGTTCATGGCTTTGGAGCTTCTTGGTGGCACTGGCGCAAAAATATTCCTTGTTTGGCGCAGACTTGTAGAGTGTACGCTATTGACTTGATTGGTTTTGGTGGTTCTGCTAAACCGATTCCAGGGGAGTTACAGCCGGGAGAACAAATTCCATATTCGTTTGAAACTTGGGGACAGCAAATTGCTGATTTTTGCCGCGAAGTAGTAAAAGAACCAGCAATCTTAATTGGTAATTCTGTCGGTTGTATTGCGGCAATGCAAGCAGCAGTATACGCCCCCGATCTAACTGTGGGTGTAGCCATGCTCAATTGTTCCCTGCGTTTGCTTCACGATCGCAAGCGCAGCGGCTTACCTTGGCATCGACGCTTTGGCGCACCACTGATTCAGAAATTATTAGCAGTTAAACCAGTCGGGAAATTTTTCTTTCAACAACTTGCCAAACCAAAAACAGTCAAAAAAATCTTGCTCCAAGCCTACGCTCATCCTGAAGCGGTAACAGATGAGTTAGTAGACCTTTTGATGGCTCCAGCGAAAGATGCTGGGGCTGTAGCAGTATTTGTCGCCTTCACAGCTTATTCTCAAGGTCCACTACCAGAAGATTTGTTGCCCCAGCTATCCTGTCCGGCAATTTTCTTATGGGGAACAGCCGATCCTTGGGAACCAGTGGAGTTGGGGCGATCGCTAGCTAACTATCCCCAGGTACAGAAGTTTATTCCCTTACAAGGAGTCGGGCATTGTCCCCAAGATGAAGCACCAGAATTGGTAAACCCGATATTGCAGGAGTGGATTGAAGAGATAGGAGCGAGGAGTCAGGAGTGAGGAGCGAGGGGAAGAAGAGAGCTGAGGGAGCGCAAGGTTGCGCTTGGAAGCTGAGGGAGAACGATCGCTTTGACTTCTTCCTTGTCCCCCTTGTCTTCTCTTACTCGCTCCTCGCTTCTGGTTCCTCGCTCCTTATTTCCTGTTGTTCTTGCTGTTCTACCCAGTCCTTACCTAATTGAATGGTGACGTCAGAACCGAGATTGCCCGTGCTTTCGACGCGGACTTCGCCTACGTTCAAGAAGTCACGGATTGTTGAAGCACTTTCAGTATCGCCTTGCTGGGCGACAACACGAGTTGTATCTAAAGGCTCCTCAGACCACGATTTTGTAATGTATACATTGCGATAGCCTGCACCAGCAAGAGATTTTACCAAAGAACGGGCAGCGCGACTGCTCCCCGTACTATTGGCGATCGCAATTCTCAACCGCGCCGGATCGAAGTTAACCGGCTCAGATTCAGAAACAGGAGCATCGAAGTGCTGCGTTGCCATGATGGCAATGCGATCGCTGTCTGGCAACCAGTAGCTTGTCCTATACTCTCTCGCACCACTAAACCGTCCAGGCAACATCAACATTTGTATATTGGAACGATCGGTTTGGACGCCGAAATTCGCTAGTGCTACCAATTCATCCATCGACAAATTCGTATCGAGGTGCGATTGAATTACGGAAAGAATCTGCGGCATCCGGGTGAGGGTATTCGGCGACAAGGTTTGTTCCGTCAGCGCCCGCATGACGAGCTGCTGTCGTTGAATCCGTCCGATATCGCCGTTTTCGTCGTGACGATAGCGCAGGAGTTGCAGAGTCTTGTTGCCGTCAAGATGCTGCTTGCCAGCTTTAAGATTGATGTATAGATGCTGGCTATCATCCTGATATTTCATATTCTTGGGAACGTAAACAGTGACGCCACCTAGGGCATCAATCAGCTTTTCCACCCCTTGAACGTTAATCCGAATGTAGCGATCGATCGGCACTCCATCTAGTAATTCGCTAATCGCTTTGGCACTACCTGCTGGACCGCCGACGAGGTTAGCTTCATTGATTTTCGCTGTTCCTCTACCTTCTATCTTGGTGCGGGTATCTCTAGGAATGGAAAGGGCAGCAATTTTTTTTGTCGCGGGGTCAAATCGCAGCAAGAGGATAGTGTCTGTCAAGCCGTCAAAGGAATTAACTAGAGCATGATATCCCTGCTTTTTAATCTCGGCAGCGGGGGTATTAACGTCTGTAGTGAGAACTTTGACGCCAAGCACTAAAATATTAACCGGTCGGGTCAGCTCCGAAAGTTTAAAGCCAGCTCGCGTTAAGCGATCGCCATGAGTACCGAAAATTGCTTGTTCCTCCGGGCTGAGCTGACTTTGCATCAGCGGCTTGGTTGACATAGTATAGGCTAAAAGCGCCCCTGCTGTGGCTGACAACACAGCAACACCTGTCATCGTTACCCAAAACCACAGCCAACGTCCAGTCTTACTCATAGCACTACTGCGTTTAAAATTTTTGGAGTTGCTTGTAGAATGGGATTTTGAGCCTGATATTCTTTGCACTGATACAACTTCCTCACACTTAACACTAGTCAGCAAAAATAGTTAATAAGTTTTTAACATGATAATGAGCAGATACACAGCCATATGCTGCGCTTTCTCAATTGGCATATTCTCTGCACGAGTAGTACTGGCTATTGAAACAGTAAATTCCATTGCTTTACTACCACATTAGAGAATATTGCTTGGAGTCTACTGCAAATAACATCAAGTCGCCATCTGGCTGATTACGGAATTTTAACTAGAAAGTCATACTTTCTGTCGCTGGTATTGTCTGCGAACCTCAGTGTTTGTCAAGTGCCCGATCTGCAAGTGCCGAAAATCCTGGCAAGCGCACTGACTTACCAGCAGTAAATCGCAGCATTAACCACACGCTGACTAAAAAATATCCAGATGTCAGTACACTATTTAACATTAATAGACGAAAGTTTAAAAATTCTGAGGCTTCTGCCCCAGCCCCCAACAAAAAATATGCCAGCAACCAGCTCAGTGCTAGGGTGATAGATAAACGGCTGACAGCAAGTTTTTCTTTTTGGTAATTGGTAATTGGTAGTTGAGTGGTGAGTGGTAAGAGATCGTTCTCCCTCTGCTCCTCTGCTCCTCTGCTCTGTTCTCCCAACTCCCAACTCCCGACTCCCGACTCTCGACTCCCGACCCTCTCATAACGATACAAAGTCCACAGCGAAGGAAAAAAGCCCACAACGGGGATGAGGTGAAAAAATAACTGTAAGCGATCGCTATTTAAATGCTGTGAGACTGTAAGCTTTTTCATATGTGATGTAATCGAATCCGAGTTTGGGGGGATGAGTTATGGCAGTGGAGTTAGCGATAATAAGCTGCAAGGGACATTTGATTTAGTTCGCTCCCGCAATTGAGAAAATGCAGAAACGCATTATTATAGGTTGGTGGCAAGCAATGACACCTTTGGCGCGATTTCTGGCGATCGCGCTCTTGGCTCCACTACTCGTACTCAATGCTTGGGCAATCTCCTCCATCGTTGATTACTTCCACTCGCTGATTGTTATTTTAGTCGGTGCTTCTTTACTAGCATTTTTGTTGAACTATCCGGTAGGCTGGATGGAGCGGCATGGGGCACGGCGAGAACAAGTTGCGATTTTAGTCTTTTTGCTGGCTCTGTCGATTTTACTGGCGCTAGGTGTCACTCTCGTACCTCTAGTGATTAGTCAGGCGCAACAGCTCGTCACTCGCTTGCCAGAATGGATAGATTCAGGACGCTATCAATTGGTGTTGTTAAATGATTGGGCTGAAAGTCAGGGCTTTCCAATCAATCTTGATGCCTTAGTCGTACAAATAAACGATCGCGTCAAGGGTCAATTACAAGCGATCGCCGTCCAAGCACTCAACCTAGCTGTGGTGACAGTGACAAGCCTGCTAGATTTTCTTCTAGGCATGGTTTTGACGTTTTATCTGTTACAACATGGGGACGAACTCTGGCAAAGCTTAATCGCTTGGCTACCGACACCCATTCGCCAGCCTTTTTCCCAAACCATCCGCTTGAGCTTTCAAAATTACTTCATCGGACAGTTAATTTTCGGTATTTGTATGGGTTCTGCCCTGACTGCCATTTTCTTGTGGCTGAAAGTGCCGTTTGGTTTACTGTTTGGAATCACGATCGGTATTATGGCTTTGGTTCCCTTCGGAGGTACGGTAGGAATTATCTTGACCACTTTACTAGTGGCATTGCAAGATTTCTGGCTTGGTACTAGAGTTTTGGTAGCATCTGTCATCATCCAGCAAATCTTGGATAACATCGTTGCTCCTCGTATTCTCGGTAGCGTCACTGGTTTAAATCCCGTATGGGTGCTGATTTCCGTTTTAACAGGCGCTAGAGTTGGCGGATTGCTGGGTGTAATCGTCGCCGTACCTACAGCAGTCGTGATTAAGACAGCATTAAGTGCCGTGCGATCGCCCCAACTAGCTGACACTAGTTCTACCACCGCTGCTGCATCAGCTATGACAACAACTGAGGCAGAAAAAACAACCAATCTTTCTACAGTGACCAGTGACCAGTGACCATTTCATTGCGAATTCCGAATGCCAAATTCCGAATTCAGTTGCTCCTTGGCGATCGCCTCTAGCACGGGCGCTACACCTCAATCGCAGTCTGCCTTATGCCCGTTATCTCCAACTGGCAACTGTCCGTCCTGACGGTCGTCCTGCTAATCGTACAGTTGTATTTCGGGGATTTTTAGATCATAGCGATCGCCTCAAGTTTGTCAGCGATACCCGCAGCCAGAAATTCGTCCAGCTCGAAGCTCAGCCTTGGGCAGAGGCTTGCTGGTATTTTCCCAAAACCCGCGAGCAATTTCGCATTACTGGTACGCTCAAAGCGATCGCTTCCGACTATGCCGATTCAAGATTACAACAAGCCCGTAGCTCGAGCTGGCAAGAGTTAAGCGACTCCGCACGGCTGCAATTTGCTTGGGCGCATCCAGGTGAGCCGAGAGCCGCTGCCGATGCCTTCAATCCTCAAGCACCGTCTGCAGAAGTGCCATTACCGCACTTTTGTTTGTTACTGTTAAAGCCAGTACAGGTAGATCGCCTAGAACTTTGTGGCGATCCGCAAAATCGCACTATTTACACTTGGGTGGAAGGCGATCGCAGTTGGTCTACTCAAGCTGTTAATCCCTAAATTCCCGCACCGTCGAGGAATTGTTGGATCGCTTTATCCCGCATCTGACAGCTAGCAGCAGCAGGCAGGGACATCACTACAGAATCCTGTTCTGCTTGCTGTTGCTGCACTCTTTCTAGTTGTTGTTCTAGAGCTTCAATTCTGTCAACTAGAGCGCGAATCACTTCTGCTTCTGAGTCAGGTAAGCTACCATGTTCCAATGGATCGACGCGCGCCCCAGAGCGGTAGATAATTCGACCTGGTACGCCGACAACCGTACAGTTAGAAGGTACATTGCGTAGAACGACAGAACCGGCTCCAATTCTGACGTTACTGCCAATCTCGATATTGCCGAGGACTTTCGCTCCTGCACCCACCACGACATTATTTCCAACAGTTGGGTGGCGCTTGCCGCTTTCTTTACCCGTACCACCGAGAGTCACGCCTTGGTAGAGCAAAACATCATCGCCTACGATCGCGGTTTCGCCTATCACTACTCCCATACCATGGTCGATAAAAAAACCCTTGCCAATTGCCGCGCCAGGGTGAATCTCGATTCCCGTCAGAAATCGGGCGATCGCGGAAATAAACCTTGGAATGAAGGGAAGACGCAGCTTGTAGAGTTGATGCGCTACCCGATGGAAGACAATTGCTTGCAAGCCAGGATAACATAACAGTACCTCTAGCCAGTTACGGGCGGCAGGGTCGCGATCGAAAATAATCTTGAAGTCAGCAGCTATGGTAGATAGCACGGGTCAATGCCTAGCTAGGACAAAATTTTTACTTCTTTTATCTTATCTCTCGCCGTGCGATCGATAAAGTTTATTTACGGTCTTCACGGTGTAGAAATCTCGACCTATTTTTTCCGAACTTCTCTACCTAGTCCCCGCTCATGCCTCCATTCCTGTTGATTATCTTGCTACTGTTTACAGCATCGTGGATGACTAACATATTTGTCCTGACTCCTATAGAGTTAATCAGGCACTTCAATTTACCGAATTGGTTGCTTTTTGGTGGGCTGTTGTTAGTATTTCTCTGGTGTTTTGGAGAAGAATAAGTAGAGTTCGGGTGGGCACTGCCCATCCTGAGTTTGAATTTCTACTCTCGAGCTGAGGGAGCAACCACCAATTACCAGTTACCAATTACCAATTACCATTTCCTCAACTCACACCCTTCTCAATCACAGTTTAGTCATCTTTGATTGCTTCCCCTGAACGGACTTAGCCATTGCGCGTAAATCTTGTTCCCAGCATGGCTGACCCATTAGTAAAGCTTCCGCTGCGTCGCTATCTGTAGGCTTTGAGAAGAAATAACCTTGCCCGTACTCAGATTTGAGCGCTTGTAGTTGATACATTTGAGTCTTTGTTTCTACACCTTCGGCAACAACATTCATGCCCAAATTCCAAGCCAAAGCCACTATAGTCCGAATAATTTCAATTTTCTCCGGTTCGCAATCGACGTTATTCACAAACGAGCGATCGATCTTCAAAGTATCAATCGGCAGGCGATGCAGATAACTTAACGAAGAATAACCCGTACCGAAATCATCAATAGAAAACTGGATACCCATAGCTCTCAGGTGGCAAATAACGGCAGCAGCAGCTTCAGCATTTTCTACTAGCACGCTTTCCGTAATTTCCAACTTCAAGCTCGTAGGAGGTAAGCCAGTCTCCTGTAAGATCCGGTCTACCTGCTCGATGAGATTGGACTGAGTAAACTGTTTGCCAGAAACGTTGACACTGATAGTTAAAGGCGGATCGGTAGGAAAACGCTCTTGCCAATGCCGCGTTTGCTGACAAGCTTGTTGTAAGACCCACCACCCGATCGCGCAAATTAATCCCGTTTCTTCTGCTACCGGAATGAACTTGATGGGTGGAATCATACCGCTTGTCGGGTGCTGCCAGCGGACTAAAGCCTCGAAACCTGTAATTTTGCCGGTTTTGAGCGATACGATCGGCTGATAGAAGACTCGTAATTCCTGCCGTTCCAATGCCTTGCGCAGATCGATTTCAATTTGCAATCTTGCCATCGCATGACTGTGCATTGAAGGGTCAAAACTCTCCGTCCGGGCTTTACCAAGAGTTTTAGCGCGATGCATTGCTGTATCGGCATCTCTGAGCAAATCTTCTGGATATTCGTAGTCCAGCGTACTCAAGGCAATTCCGATGCTAGCGGCAGTAAACACCTCATGTTCTCCCAAGTAAAAAGGCAAAGCTAGCCGTTGTTGAATTCGTTCGGCAATTTGGATCGCCTCTTGCTCGTCTCCTATGGCTTCTAATAATAGAGTAAACTCGTCTCCTCCTAAGCGGGCAATAGTATCTCCAGGACGCAAACACGTTTGTAACCGACTGGCGATCGCCTTTAACATCCGATCGCCGAAAGCATGACCTAAACTATCGTTGATGACCTTAAATCGATCCAAGTCGAGAAACAGCACTGCAAATAAATAATCTTCTTGGTATTTTTGCTTGTCAATTGCCCGCCGCAAGCGCTCCATTAGTAAAATTCGATTTGGTAGCCCCGTCTGCTCGTCGTGATAAGCTTGATATCGCAATTGCACTTCTGTCTGCTTGCGCTCGGTGATATCGGTTTGAGAACCTGCCATGCGGTATGGTTTCCCCTCAGCATCGCGCAGAGCTAATCCCTGAGACAATAACCAGCGATCGCTGCCATCTGCTAATGTAACGCGGTACTCGCTCTCAAACTGGGGTGTTCGTTCTGCTAAATGCTCGCCCAGCGCCATCTGTACGGCATTGAGATCGGCGGGGTGGATGCGTTGAAAAAATTCTGCGGCACTCGTTTGAGAGTCTTTCACTTCAAAACCCATCAACATTTGCGATCGCTGAGATAAGTAGATGCGATCGGTGTTTAAATTCCAATCCCACAAACCATCTCGCGCCGCTTGCGCTGCCAAAGCATATCTTTGTTCGTCTTGCAACGATCTTTGGGTGGCTCGCCGTTCTTCTTCAATCCCAATAGCTGCGGCAATAATATTAATAATTTGGCGATCGAACTCGCTGGGGATATAGCTGATTTTGTACCAAGCAGATAAACAGCCGACCACTTGTTGCTGGCATTTAACGACTTTACCAATATACGTGTTGATGTCATGCACCTGAATGCTAGGCTCAGTCTGAGCGTATTTTGTTGTTAGTAAGTCGGATAATACCCAAACTTCATCACTATTTTGTTGAATCAGATCGTAACAAATGCGTTCCTCAACTCGATCCACTCGCTCGAATTCGGATGACGTTTGCCACTGTCCTCCTGCGCAGAGCATTCCATTATCTAGAAAATTGTACGAGGTGTAACTTGCTCCCAATAATTCTCCTAATAATGCTGTTAATTGGTTAATATTTTTTATTGGATCGGTACAGCAATTTAACAAGCACTGCTCGATTTTCGTTAATTTTGCTGCTATTTCTTTTTCCCGTTCTATAGCGCTCTCAACTTGGCGACCGAGAGCTTCTCTGTCGATTGGTTCTACTATTTTTAATTTATCTAACGAACTCGAACTCGAACGAGAAGTGAAGCTAGCGGCAATTATCGCTGCCACAATACTAGCGAGCGTGGAAAATGCAATCTGGCGGTCGGCTGTTGCAATTGCTTCTATAACGCTTTGAGAATGTTTTGCTAGCTGGCGCTCTTGTTCTTGTCTGTACTCAAATAGGAGAGGAAATAACCTTGTACTGTATTGTTTTTCTAGCTCGGCTGCGATCGCTCGATTTGCTTCTAAATTATTTCGCGCAACAAAAATACTACTTATCTTATTTTTATAAGATGCAAACTCTCGTTGAATAGCTAATAAAGATTGTTTTTTTGCTTCTCGTTCTTGTACTGTCTTCAGATCGCAGAACTTTGTGCAACTCTCGACTGCTGATATTGTTGAAGCAAGTGATAAATTCAAATCACTCTCAAATAAATTAAGGCTTTGCTTAATTTCCTTTTCGCTCTCTCTCGTGTTGTCAAATATTAAATTTTGTTTGCTTGCCTCAGTCTTGTAAGCTATTTCTAATTCGCGCAGGGCAATTTGAATTTCTTGCACGCTAAGGAGCATAGAATTGCTACGGGCTTCTGTTGCGATTTTGCTATTAACCTTTAAAACTAAATCTTTGGTTTTAGAATTTGTAGCGATCGCAATGCATCCAACTACTCCTATGAAGATGGATGTATAAACAAATCCCAGATGTAATTTTTGACGAATATTCATCAACTACCCTACGAAGAGCTTTCAATACTAAAATGAATAAAAGATCGGATTCTAAAGTGTTAAGTATCAGTCTTGATATTTGCCTCTGTAAGAAACAACATCAGAAAAATACTGAAAACACTACTTAATAATCGTGGCAAAAATATTTTCCATCCTCAAGGGAGATGACAATGAACTTTGTAGGGCGATCGCGATAATGGTAGTCTAGCACTACCAAATTTTACCTAAGTAGATTCAACAATTTTTTTAGTAAAGTTATAGATGCAAAGAGAAAATTTACCGATCTTCTAGCGTAGCGATCGGTAGAAGAGTGGTGCGTGAGAAGAGGTCACCACTTCAGTATTCACTGATAACCAATCGCTGGTCGCTAGTTACTAGTCCCTTTTCTGGCTTCTACTTGGTAAAATTGAAGCAACGTCACAATTTGCAAATTAGCCGACCGTAGCGAGTATATTCCCATGGCTTCTGAAATCGCAGTTGAAAAGAAAAAACTAAAAAACCCTCCCTTAGATATCCGCTATTTGGGCGATCGCGCTCTGCGTCAACCTGCAAAACGCATCAGCAAAGTAGATGCAGAAGTTCGTCAGTTGGCACGGGAAATGTTACAGAGTATGTACAGCGCTGATGGCATTGGCTTAGCCGCGCCACAAGTAGCTGTATCTAAGCAAATAATTGTCATCGACTGCGAACCAGACAACGCTGCTAACCCACCATTAATCCTGATCAACCCTACAATCAAACGCACCAGCAGCGATATCTGCACGGCAGAAGAAGGCTGCTTGAGTATCCCAGGCATTTATCTAAATGTGACGCGCCCCCAAGCTGTAGAAATTGCTTACAAGGACGAATACGGGCATCCGCGATCGCTACAAGCTACAGACTTACTGGCTCGCTGCGTTCAGCACGAAATCGACCATCTCAACGGAATTGTCTTCGTCGATCGCGTCGAAAACAGGCTGGCTTTAACCCAAGAACTGGCAAAGCATGGCTTCTCCCTTGGTGCAGTCAAACCTGTTGCTTGAGGAGATTTACCATGAATGCGATGACACCCAAAAGCGGTTTATTTCTTGGCTGCTGCTGTATTACGGCGATCGCAGCAGTAGGTTCGGTGTTCGAGCTAGCTTCCGGTCAACCCGATTTAGGGAACTTGAATACATCGTTAATTCTTGCTATAAGCATTCCTGCCACGGTACTTCTATTTATTGCTGCCGTACGGAATGCAAACAGTCAGTGAGACAAAGGAAACAGAAGAAGATAGGAAGATGCTGGCTTCGATCGGAAGCATCAATCGGTGCAAGCCCTTAAATTTGTCTAGCAATTGAAAGACGGAAGTATAAAATAAGCGAGAAACGGTAATCGAGCGCGCTGATGCTCGTGACCTCGTGTTGGAATCGGAGCAGCATGGTATGGCTTCTCGCCATCATGCTACCTTCCAACCCCTACCACAAAATTGGTGGTAGAGTTGCGACCTGAATAGCAGTAATGGTACTTTTAGTCGACGGACAGCGCTGCCAAGGCTGATGTTTGCTACCGTCGGTCAACCAGGAGTAATTAGCTTCAATCAACGCTTGGTTGTTACCTACTTGAGCAGCGCTGCCTACTATTTTGTCTATCGGCTCTGTGGAAAAATTAAACCTTGGTGGCTTCCAATTCTTGCTGCTACAGCTACAGTACTAATTCTGTTCAGCCCTATCTTACCTGTATTTATCTTTATCTTCCGTCGCATCTTACCAGGAGACTTACTTGATTCCTCGATTCTGCTTAGCTTTCCTGAGTTATTTCTGCGAATGTTTGTCGGTGCTGGCTTATCTTGACTGTAGGATAACTGTAGGATACGTACGTGCAGCCGCACTTCATGCCTTGCGGCTTGCTCCTAGTCGTGGTAAGTATTTTATTTTATGCGTTTTTAGCGGCAGCTCAAGCCAGAATGCTCTCACCCACGCGATCGCAAAACCTTGCCACTCGCTTTTTGGAAAAGATACCTAAAAGACCGGATTAAGGGGATTTGGGATTTTAGATTTTGGATTTGGGATTTTGGATTTTGGTTTTTAGATTCTGTGACAATTTCATCCCTAACTCCTCACTCCTCACCCCGTTCGGCTTGCAGTTGAGATATCGCGTAACGAGCGATCGCCAAACTGATTTGAGCGCGTTCGATGTCAGAGCGAAGTTCCCAGTCTTGACCGTAACGATTGAGCGTGGCTTCGATTGCGGTAGTAGATGGCTCGATACTGCTGCGCATACTGTAAGCATAAGGACGGGCGAGAATTAACAAATCGTCTTCCGAACAATTAGGTAATAATTCTTGCACGCACTGCACCAATTGCTGTGCCATAGATTTTTGTGTCGCCAACATTTCAGTTGCTTTATGGGCGATCGCTTGTAACCAAGCCGTCGGTAGATAAACCGCAAATCGCTGTTGCAAAGTTGTTTGGAGAGACTGCTCGTCTGTCGTACTAGCAGATACAGTTATTGGCTTAGTATTCTCCCATAACTGTTCCACGCTAGAGAGGAAGCCCGGAGCACAAGCTGAGAGTTCCTCTTCCCACCAGTCTTCTTGCTGTAATTGCTGTTCTTGTTCGAGAAAGAATGCTTCTGCTGCTTCTTCGGCGGGGTTCCAGGGATAGGTTGCTGCTTCAGAGGTAAGTAGTGTTTCCAACAGCTCTAATTCAGTCAGCAACCGATGCCGTTCGTTAATTTCAGAAGACTTGAATTCGTTTGTCATTGTACAATTCATCATGGGTGTCTGCAAAAACGCTGTATGAGTAGCTACACCACCTAAACAGCTATTTCCGCAACTACATAAACTACATAAATTATGCAAATAAGATTGGGGATCGCAGAAGCAGTAGCGCAAATCTATAGCACTTAATTGCCATTTTTGCATATAGCATCTGGCTGTTTCCCACAGTTTGCTGAATTAAGTGCGAATGATTCCACGTTGAAAAACAGAAGGCATTTTCATAGATCGGCGAACGATGTGGCGACCCGTTGCTGCGCTAAGCTGCATCAATTGAATAGATTTAACCCTTAGCTGGTGCATTTATTTTTCTCCATAAAAATTCATTCTTGGTGCGGTCGTACGGATGCAGTTCTGAGGACAGACCTTTACGCAAAAATATATCAATTTTTTTTGCCTTCTGCCTTCCTTAGCTCAGCTTCAGTCTTCAACAATAAATTCGTAGGTTTGACCCTTATGACTGCCAAATTTTAACTTCATTCCCGATTTTAGCGGTACTTCCTCGCGGTACACATTTTGCCAGCGATCGCTACTAGGTAGATTTGATAGCAAAGTACCGAAACGAGAATTGTCTCGTAAGAAAAAAGTCGTATCGCCACGATCTTGACGGCAATAAATTTCCGCGTGTCTTTGACTTACCCAGCCTTCTTGAACTACGATATCATTCTCTGCCAGACGACCTACCCGTACCAATCTCGTTCCTAGATGCCAGACTTGTTCTGGAGCAGAAGTAGAACGCAGTTGCGCCCGTACTGGCGGGTATACTGTACCCGCGATCGTATCTTCCGGTAGCTGGGTGATTTCGTCGCGAGCGGGTGCGCCAAGTAATTCCCCATCAAACTCTGGATGCATATAGAGGATGGGCAGCGTCCAAGCAGGAGAAATATATTTGTAAAGAGCTAGTAGTTGCTGTCTGGCGATCGCCGCCGCGCGATCGATGGGCGAACCTGCCGCTAACGCCTGGGTAAAAACTTGAATAAAACTTAAAGCTTCTTCATCGGCGATTTCGTCTCGCATTCCCAGCACAGCAGGTACGCCGTGATGGATCAAGACTTCTGCTAAACTACTACGCGGTAAAGGCTGTCCGTTGTCAAACGCAGGTTGCGCTCCCCAACAAGCATTAATCGCGCACAGCTTGACTTGAGAACGTGTTAGTACGTGTGCTAACTCCGTACCGTCAATTGCCACTCCAGGGCGTAAAAACAACAATCCTCCATTTGGAGCGCTCAAACCATGACCGGAATAAAAGAAAATATTGTAAGCCTGAGTTTCTAGCTGCGAAATTAATTCTTTGGGAGTAGGTTGTAGCAGAGTGTCTACCTGACAGGAAACCGTTGCCAAACTTCTCCTCTCAATTGGTTTGAGTTGTTGAAAACCTTTAAGAGTTTGTTCGAGGATTTTTGCTTCTGCTTCCAACTGCAAGCTTCCGGCTGCGGTATCCTGTCCTAAAACCAGTAAAACATTCAAACCCTGACTTGGTGGTAGCGAGATCAGGGAGCCAACATCGTTGGTAGTACGACTGAAAAAGACTTGTGGCGCTTGAAGTGGTGAAGGTAAGGAAATAGCCGGTTTTCCAGCCTGAGGCTGCATGATTTCCCAAGGCAAGGCGATGAGATCTGGCTCTCGAATGTCTATTCTGAGTCGCAACGGTTTTCCCTGTCCGATCGCGATCCCTTGGCTCTTCTCTAGACTCATTTGTACCTGTCCTTGAAAGATCCACTGCCAAAGGTTGATGCATAAATGTTGCATCAGACGACCTCCTTGCCCGTTGGTTTTTCCTCCAGGATAGGCAACGATTTCTGGCACTAAATCCAAGGTTTGAGAAATTATCTCTGGAGAGATTGGTGGTGATGAGCGAGGCGCAAACATTGCCTGCCAAGCTTGCCAAGCCTGCATCAATCTGGGAGACAATACACAATCATGTTTAACATACCCCCCAGGATAAGGGGCTTGCACTACCCAAACAGCAAAGTTATCTTTACCGGCATTGGCAAGACGTTCGATTGCTAAACTCAAACAGGGAATGTCAGACTGGGACATCAATAACCACGATCGCTATCAAAACTCGCAAATATGCAACTGTCTTAGTTTAATAGTTTATTTAACTAGGAGCTAGAGGCTAAGGTTATCGGGTGAGTGCTGCGTGGGATGTAAAGAGTTTTAAGTTTTGAGTTAATTCATTCCAGACTCAACACTCAACACTCAACACTCAACATTCCAAACTCTTGAGCTTGCTCCCGAGAGCTTGCTTCTATCACCTTGTCACTTTATCTTCCTTGTCACCTTGTCCTTCTGATTCTCGATTTCTGCCTCCTGCCTCTGTAGGCAACGACTTAGATGTGGAACACGGACGATCTCCATCTGAAATTGGCTTGAATCTTTGAGCTAGTTCAGTGGTTGCAATCCAAGCATTATCTCCTGGTTTTAATAGCCCGCGATCGCTATTTGAAGATGAGTTAGAGGAGGCAGACAATGCAGGATTTGAGCAAACTTGGAGTTGCCTCCAAGTACCTTGTTGTTTGGCAAGCGGTTTTGGGTCGCTCAGAACTTTCACTATGCTCCCCTGGGGCAAAGTAAAATCAGTTGAATTCAGTTGGGGTAGGGTAGAAGAGTTGACCGAGCCTTCTTGGCGCTTGAGAGTAGTTTTCTGCTGAGCCTCATACATGATTTCAGGCGATCGCGTGACACTTGTAGTACTAGTGCTGCTACTAGAAGCCACTGACGGTTCTTGTGGAGCTATCTGTTCTGTACTGTTACCATCTGCTGTTGCTGGGTTTCGCTCTCGCCAATTTTGGTTGTAAGCCAGCCACAGTCCTCCTGCACTCAAGAATAGACCAATTCCCAAAAATATCGGGAGCAACCACTGTTGCGACTTTTGCGGGGGTAGTGGTGAGAGTAGTTGCGTATTTGCTATTGGTACGTAGTTATCTATGCTATCTATTGAATCGTCTGTTTGCGTTGCTGAGAGAGTTATGGTAGATGAAGATAAACCGATCGCACCATTACTCGTTTCTGTTAGCGGTTGACAGTAAGCAATCGGAGCCTCTGGTTCCTGCACCTTCACCTGACAGTGTACTAAAGCAACGGTAATATTGTCGTGTCCGTTGAGGTTATTACCGAGTTCTACGAGGTGCTGGGTTGCGGTAGCAACATCAGTACTGCCATCTAAAACTGGCAAGATTTCTGTTTGCCAGCACCGATCGACTAAATCGTAGTCGCTCAAACCATCAGAACACAACAGGAAAACACAGTCTTCGTCCAATACAAACCGCTGTACCGTAGGATGTACTGATGCGCTCATGCCGATTGCTTGGACGAGAGAACCAGCCGAGGGTTGTTGTAGTGCTTCCCGATAGACAGCATAGCCCAACCGTACTTCACGGGCAGCTACGTCGTCATCTAGGGTGATTTGATGGCAACCCGTGCGCGTCACCCAATAGGCACGGCTATCGCCGACGTGAGCGATATATATTTCATGTTGATGCCCTACTGCCATTACCAAGGTTGTCCCCATTCGCTGTCTTCCTTGACGATGCTCTTTGTCGTTACGGCTACTGATACGTTCGTTTGTCGTGCGCGTAAACTGTTCCAAAGCATGGCTGAGGGTATTTGGATCTAAACTTGCTTCATCGAGCGGCAGCTGTTGTACCTGCTGCTGTAGCGTTTCGATCGCCAGATTGGAGGCGATGTTACCTCCTTCGTGTCCGCCAATGCCATCGCAGACGATCGCGATCGCTTTTGCCTCTGGTGGTTTGGCAAGTGTCGTGCCACTGGTTGGGTAGCAGGCATCTTCATTTCGCTGACGGCTAGGGCCAGTATCGGTGCAAGTACTAATCTTAAAGCTCCGACTTGGGGCAATGTCCCTATTCGTACTGCTCTGCCCTAATTCCAATAATCCTCGATCCAAGCAAGCTAGCAATTGCTCTGAGTTTATTATTTCTCCTTGTTGCAAATCTTGGCTTAACTGTTCTATAAATCCAGCCACGCTCGGTTGAGCTGCTTTAGCTAGCTGCAACCAAGATTGACCGAGTTGTGCTAGTGTGGGACGCTCGGCATCATCCAACTGCAACTGCAACAGCTTGAATAACGAGCCTTCTACCCGTAAAAACTGGGGAACGAGTAAGCTAGAGGCTACACCTTCGCTATATAGTGGTTGCCACAACTGAGCAATTTGCCACAACCAATTGAGCTGGCGCAAGCTAGAAGCAGACTGCCATACAGTAGCTAGCTGAGGCATTAGCTCTCCTGCTGTTGACATACCGTCGGGATAAATCGGTGCTTGTTCCAACAGCAAAATTTCTTGCTCAGTTGTTTCCCGACCGAGCGATATTAATCCGTATACCTGCGGGACTTGGAGACGATAGGCAACCAGTCTCAAATAAGGTCTAATTTCATTAGAAATGTCTAAATAAGGAGAATCTATGGGTAGACCGGGTTGAGTATCTAGAACAATTCGCTCGGCCTTGAGGTAAAAGCGCTCCGCGATCGACGTTCCGACTTCGTGGGCTTCAATGCCTTGCCCGACAACCCACAAGTAACGTTTAATTAAGAATGTACCGCAGTGCTGACAAAACTTGTCACCTTCAGGATTGGCAGCCTTACACAGATCGTTTGGACATTGGATCGTTACCTCATCATTTTGCATAGCTGGCGCACCGATTAGCCATATTAAATCAATTTAAAACAGCAGACGTCACAGACGGTTAAACTGCTCACTCATGTTTATATCTCTATATTTAGCTTCCCGCACGGCGATTGCGCTTCTGTTCTTATATTTTTGCAAGATCTGAATGCAGTTGTTACCTCACTTTCACCCAGATGATTTGAGCATTAACTTTAACAAGCTTTGACCGTCGATCTCAAACATAAATTTTGAATAAATTGTTATTTAAACACTTGGCACGAGCAGCTAAATCTGCTATGTCCTACCCGATAGTGTAGTTCATCGCGGTTGGCTGACTCCGATCCGTGACATATCTACTACTTTAGCGATTCTAATCCGGTCGTTTAGCCTAGCAAGAGCGGAGTTGAGAGGCGAGGTGAGAAAGTTTCAGAGCCAAGTATTTTGTAGGTAAGTATTTCCTACCTGCGAAGGAGGCGATCGCGAACCGATATTCTTAAATTTTAATTAGTGAATTTGCCATTCGTTTTTAAGAGATTACAAAAGTTATGGATAACAACCAAGAAAAAGAAACGCATCGTGCAGTTAATCCTGGTGATGTTATCGCTGATGAAGAGCAATCAGTTGAAGAGAAAAAAGAACAACTTGCCGTAGATTCCCCAGATATTACTGGCGACCATATTACAGTTCCTACCTACTTTGCTGTAGAAGAACCTGATGGCGAAGAAAAGGCTTTACACCATGTCAAAGACGCAGAAGAAATTTCTGATGTCATTCGCCAAGCAAGAGTAGACGAAAACGGCGAACGTACTTGGTGGTAAGTCACGCACTCGCTGTATTTCGCTTTATACCAAGTATTTTGTGAGATTAAAGCCGATCGCTCTCAGATGCAAAATAGTTGTCAGACAAAAGGGGCGCATGGTGATGCGTCCTTTTGACTATCTATTCCCTTCCCCCTTCTATTGACTATCTTCCGCAGCAACTTGTGGCAGTCCCATACTGTAGTTAATCACGCGACCATTCAGGTTGTAACTAATCCGACCGCTTTGTAGCAGCGATCGAATTAAGTGTTCCAAATCCGAGCCAATGCGTCGCAGATTGTAATCTGTTAAATCCGCACCACTGTGCGACTCCACGAGTTCGTCAAATTTGCTATATACCGTTTGTAATGCATCTTCATTCCAAGTCAATTCATTGTCTGGGTCAACATCTAGTGTCAACACTTGATTGCTAGGAACGAGTTCGCCATCCTCATTAACTTCCGCAGAGAAAATCCGAACGTGGCGGGTTGTGGACTTTAGTAGCTGCTCTTCCATAAGTGGGGATTCTAACTTGACTTTATGGTATTGGGTTTATTCTATAGGAGTTGGTTGCGAGTTGTTAGCTATTGGTAACCGATCGCTGAATTATCGAGCTGCAATCATCCCAGTCTGACGAGCGTAAGCAAAAATGCCACCAGCATCGATTACGGGTTTAATCTCTCCTAGGGATTTTAGGGAGTAGGCTTGGTTGAGCGTATGATTGATAACTCGATCGTTGTCGAAGTCAACAGTTACTTCTTGTCCGGTCGCGAAGCGATCGCACAGTCGCTCGCCAGACTCCCAAGGATATAATTCTCCCGTAGAAACACAATTGCGGAAGAATATTCGCGCGTAAGATTGAGCGATGACTGCTTTCACTCCAGCAGCACCAAGAGCTATTGGTGCGTGTTCGCGAGACGATCCACACCCAAAATTTTCTCCAGCAATAATAATTGGATAGCGTGTTTTCATTTCTCCGGTAGCAATAAACTTGCCGTAGCGATCGGGTAAGCCAATCATGGCGTAACTACCGAGCTTTTCATACTCATCCAGCTTGGAAGGAACCAGCGTTAAATATTCTGCGGGAATGATCTGATCGGTATCGATATTATCATCAACCACAAAAATTAAACCGCGAACGCAAGTACTCATTAATAGCAGTCTCCAAAGTCTTACCATGATATTTTACTTATCCTATCGTTGGAAGAGGCTAGAGAGAGCTGATGGAGAGTAGCGGAAAATTTACCATGACTAACTCATAGAGAAGACAAATTTTTAACAAGTTATCCTGCCCGTGCGACTGGAAAAAGCTACTATATTTTTTCGGATCGCGCTCGGCTAAGCTAGAAACAAAGTCAGGAATTGACACAAAGCGGCGTCAGGTGCAGCTACACTTCACCAGTTGTGAGTGATTCTACCAAAGCTGCTGTGCCTAATTTTGTAATAAATAGAACTAATAGCTAACCGTAGTAACGACAGGACGCAAAAAACTATTGAAAGTCTTACAAATTCCTTACACAAACTTTACTGTAATTAATCTTAAAGGTTGAATAATAGTAGTTGTCTCTTAGATCGACTCCTAAAACTATTATCGGATAACCTGGGCTGGCGCACGCTGTTTACTGTATCTATGAACGTATAACGAGATCGGTAAATGCCAATACAACATTCTTTACAAAACTACTATCTGCTACTAGCTGGAGCGCGATGCAAGCACTTTTTGCCTAGCAGGAAGTTTGGTAAAAAATACAACAGGAGAGAGACAAGAGCCAAGCACCAAGCATCAGTAGATGGGGAAAGCTACTAGCAAACCATAACTGCTTGGAAATGCTTTCAACTGCATCAGCTAGAGTCTCAACTCAATGCTTGGTAAAGCTAGCGGTGCTGAGAGCAATGTATTTCAGACCAACTCCACTGGCAACTTCACACCCAACTAGAACTTTTTTAAAGCAATGAATCCTGACGCAGCATCACATTCAAATCGAAAGTTAGAAGTCGGTGTTTTCGAGTGTGAAATTCATTTGAAATTTCGACTAATCGAAGAAAATTGTGTTTTGAACGATCGCGAAAAATTATTAGAACTATTGATTGACGCATTTACAGCAGGTGCAGACGAATACTTGGAACCCTTGCACTCCTGCGTTAAAACTCAAGAGATCTCTGAGTTAGAAGCCTCTCCCCAGATGCGTCGCCAACTGATGCGACTGCGCAATTCTTCTAATCTCACTTAAGCTCGATTTGCCAAGGATCGAGGTAGGGCGAATTTTTTCTGCCGAAAGTGTTGACAGAACTATTTGGATTCGCTAACCTAGATAAGGTTGAACTCAGACGTGCCCCCATCGTCTAGAGGCCTAGGACACCTCCCTTTCACGGAGGCGACGGGGATTCGAATTCCCCTGGGGGTATATAAGAGGTAAAAGCGGTAGTATTTACTACCGCTTTTACTTTTTGACGCTAAATGCCCGACTGCGTGGCAATATATAACTCTTCGACGCGGCGGCGAATTGCTAGCAAGTTCGATCGCAAATCCTGCCGCAGGCGGCGTTCGACAATCGCCACGGGCATAGTACGCTTGGGCAATACTCGCACGATATAACAGAGATTTGTGCCTGGACTTTCACAAGCAAAGTAGGGTTCCAGCAGCCACTTCCCAGAATAAGCTTTTAAATCTCCCTCTACCATGTCGAAATGAATTTCGTGGGGAAATTTTTCTTCTAAATCTAAAACGACCCGTGCGGAAAAGTTGAAGCGCAGCAATCGTTGAGTTCCGACTTGCTCTAGACGAATGCCACCATTAGGATGAGCTAGCCGCCGACTAACGGCTAGGTTGGGAATAAAATCGGCTAAAGTGTCATATGCTGTCAAAACCTGCCACACCTGTTCTATGGGGTGGAAGATCTGAATTTTAGCGGTAATTTGGCGTTGGCGGTGTGCCAATTCTTCTGTGCGCACTTCCACATCCTCCGTTGAAGATGCAGCATCGATGTCGTCGCCATCGGTATCAAGCTCGAAATCGAGATCGGATTCGTCGTACTGTTGAGTCACTGTTCGATGATGATTAAGCGTTAGCGAGCAAAGGTCTGCGGCAGAGTCACGGTGAAACAAGTTTCATAGGCAGTAGAATTGTCGACTGGATTGCTAGTTACCTCAATACTGCCATTTAAATGCTGTACTAAGCATTTGACAAGAGCAAGTCCCAATCCAGTACCCTGAATGGCTTGCTGTGTAACGCCTTGACCGCGCCTAAATTTCTCAAATATATACTTTCTTTCTTCTTCAGAAATACCAGCGCCAGTGTTGGTCAGCCGTACAACAATTTGGTTGAGCTGAAGATCGACTTGATGCGTGACTTGTAAAACTATAGTTGTATCTGGGTAGGAATATTTCCCTGCATTGGTCAACAGCTCTTGCAGAATGCGATCGAACGCTTCCTCATCTGTTTGAGCTGGTAGAGCAGATTTTGGGATATCCAGCTGAATGCTTAAGCCTTTATCTACCCAAGTTTGAGTAAAAGACTGAGATAAGGCTTGCAGTTTAACTTTGAGATCTATAGTTTCTAACTTCAGCGGTGCTTGGTTTGATTCGAGTTGCTGAAGCTTAAGCAAGTTAGCAATCAAGTTGATTTCTCGATCGCACTGTTCTTCTAAAATATCCAAATACTTAGCTTGGCGCTCTGGAGTAATTCCTTGCTGCCGTAACATCCGAATTGCCAAACTCATGCTCGTTAGTGGCGTGCGTAACTCGTGGCTCATCGTGCTGAGGAACTCATCCTTCAACTGATTGAGCTGGCGCAGCTGTTCGTTGTGCTTGCGGGTTTTCTCATAAAGTAGACTTTGAACTTCCAGACTGCGCTGGAGTTGCAAAGTCCGGTCGTCTACGAGGGATTGTACCTGACGTAGCGTTTGGTTTTGAATAATTGCCGTACCAATTTGGGCGCAAACCAACTCTACCAGCGACAAATCTTCTGGATGCCAATGCCGATCGCAGCAGTGCTGCAAAATTAAAAAGCCTAATACTGTCCCTTGGCTCTCAATCGGCAAAATTAAGGCTGCAGGAAATTGCGTAAAATCAAAAATTGGAGCTAAACAGGATGTGAGACCGCTCGACTGTAGATCGCTGTGACTGCCGATCGCTACTGGTTGCGGTGAATTCATTAGTGCTTGTTGGCACAACGCGCACTCGGAAAGCCAAAAAGACTGTTCGGCGATCTTGCTATGATGCTCTTCACAAGGATTTGTCCGTGCATCCTGACTCCATTCGCTGGCAATTGTCGCTTTAGCTCTAGGTAGTTTTTCCCTGACTCTGTTTCTCAGCTGTGGCTCGACATACTTTAACAACAGAATCGAGCCGCGACTCACTGCCAAAGCCTGAGCCGTACCCGCGATCGCCATTTGCAGCACTTGATTCAGCTCCATCGAGCTGCGGCTAGCTACTGTTAGTTGGTTAAGTAAAGCTTTGGTACGAGCGGCTGTCTGGATTTGCCGTTGCAGAGCAGTCACAGACTGAGCTTGGGCAAGGTGAGCGATCGCGATCGACAGCGATGTAATTAGCTGCTGAGCTGCATTTGCAGCTAACTCTCCCCAATGATACACATCGTAGCAAAGCAAGCTAATGACGCTACTGAGCTGACTTTGCTTCCAAATCGGGATTTGTAATACGGCTTTAATTACTGATGGTATGTCTTTATCTTCTGTTAGCACTTCATGTGTCAGAGCATGAAGATTGTCGATTGCCAGCAAGCTAGCTTGAGTGGGAATTGTTGCTGCTAGCTTTTGGAGTGGCTGGAGGAGTGTTTGCTGCGAGACGGGGACAGCTGCATTAAAATACCACGAACCAATTGCTGATGTTTCTGTTACTCCAGGGGCGAGCGTAATTATACAGCCGTCTACTTGGAACGCTTCTCCAAGTAATTTGGCAATTTGCGTGAGTGCCGTTTCTGAATCAGGGTGAGTCAATGCGACTCGAAGGATCTGTTGTCCCAGTTGAGCTAAGTCTTCTGCTGGCTGCATTCGTGTGAGGGAGGATTTGGGCGATCGCTCTGGTGAAGATGAGTGTGATGAAATGGAAGCATTTTTCATCAGTGAGGTTTTTGTAGATGATAACCGGACAACTTCCGTTGATAGCGATTTGAGTGTATCCCTACTCCAGCGGTTGACAACAGATCTTTTATAAACAGTCCAGTCTTGGCTAACACGCTTTCTCACCTTAGATTACTCCTTCCTACTTAGGATGCCCAAATTAGCCAGAGCGCGACCAAGCAGGTACTAAATTTAAAAAACTTAGAGCAACTTCTACTGCAATAGCAAAATTTGTATATTCGATTATCTAGATTATCTTGCTTCAAAAATCGCTGGATCGGTATTTTCCCTGATTATAAAAGCCGTCAGTTGGAGAGACTCCGCAGATTTCGTTAGGTAATTCCCGCTATATCTTTAGTATGCGTTCCATACTGTTTAAGAGAGGGAACATACGGCTTATGAGGGGTGGGGGGATTTAGGGAGCTGAGGGAGTTGTGAGAGTTTACTCTCCCTTATCTTCCAACTCCCCAGTTCTGATTATCCTGCCAAGCTCTCCATACTTAAGGGTACTAAGTCGCCGTTACTGGTAAGTCCTAACATCATAGCTTCTTGCGGTTGGATTGTTTGTCCCGTCAAAACGCAGCGTTCCTCTGTTTGTGCCGTTGCCGGAATACTGGCGCGGATATCAGCACGGGAAAATTTCGGTTTCCAATCACCTGATTTTTGCTGTACGTAATTCCACAGAATATCTCGAATCAAAGCTTGATATCCTTGGTTACCGGATATCTCTTTTAATTTTTCTTTTAATTCCCTCTCTAGACGGATGCTAGTAACTTCCATTTCTGTAGTGGGAATGCGAGTGAGCGTATGCATGATGATTTCTCCTTGAAGATCTAGACAACTCAGTAATACAAGTGTAGTATGTTTAA